>Ga0233439_10002750_pt1 | contig 19340 bp, 17 predicted proteins | sample SI_123_September_6_FD_182713 | JGI IMG/M metagenome (GOLD analysis project Ga0233439, IMG submission 182713) | Seawater microbial communities from Saanich Inlet, British Columbia, Canada - SI_123_September2016_100_MG | ecosystem: Environmental > Aquatic > Marine > Inlet | place: Canada: British... | reverse complement strand
GGAAAAATACAATTTGGTCTTTATCGACCTCATATTTACGGGCCAACATTCGCGCTAAATTGGTTGGATATGTTGCTTTTATATTTTTATTTCGTTTACTATAATCGTAATTTTTTAGGAATTTAGTTATATTTAATGAAATGGAATATGGATTTTGTTTATTTATGTAAATATCATTCTCTCCGGGCATTTTAGAACGCTCGTGAGTTTGATACAGATTTTGATTTAATATTAAATTATGCGATGGTATAATATTCGCTAATTTTGAATTATTTTCATAGGCTGTAGTTGAAAATACTTTACCCGACATTTTATGAAGTGGTAATTCAATAATGTCCATGAATATTTTCATCATTTTATCGGGGTCATTCGATATTAAGGATGTAAATGAATTTATATTGGTATACATTTTTTTAAACATACCACGTTTCATTTTAGACGTATCTACCTTATAATCTTGGTAATAGCCACTATCAATGCGGATAGTACATACACCAATTTTATAGTGATGATTTTCGTCAGCAAATATGTCGGTCATCCTTTCTAATAAATTTTTGGTTAGTATATCTCCCGATGAATGAATGAGTGAATTGCGCCCTTTAGCCGACGCCGAACTAATATTATAAATTTTTCCCTCAATGTTATTATTGCGCATGTGTTTTATAACTTTTTGTGTAATATTGAATATACTATCAACATTAACATTCATTTCATTTTTCCATTCATCAAATGGCTTAGATGATAATTCCTTTTGTTGGCCTTTATTAGTTATATTATTTATTAGTATATCTATTTTCTTTACTCTATGAATAACCTCTTTATATAATGTATTTACCCCATTTTCGGAACTTAAATCGCCAGAAATGGATATTAAATCACATGCCGTGTTCGATAATTTTTCGGCTGCTTTGGAAAGATTAGTTTCATTTTTACCCGTAATTACTACAGTACAATTATATCGTGAAAATGCTTTGGCGATAGCGAATCCTATACCACGTGAGGAACCAGTAATTAATATTGTTTTTCCTGTGAAAGGTTCACTATTTTTAAATGTTTCATATTTGTTATAGTTTCTCAATAATATATAGATAATTAATATTACTATTAATATGAATATTAGTATATTTGACGATAATATAGCCATATTTCTATTATAATATTATAATTTATTTTCTTTCATTATTCTATAATCATGTTTAATAACGAATTATTTCAAAACTATGCCAATATAGAACATTTTCAAGATGGTTCGGAAGATCCTATCGCAAATGCCGAACAAGATGTAATGAAGGCCCAACAGGCTTTAGCACAAGCTCAGCAAGCCCCAACAGGGAATAATGTAAATGGTATTTGCGATACTATTAGACAAGCCGCCAACCAATGTGAAGCCCGCGAAGCATCCCAACCGTCTGGAGATATGCCACCATCGTCTGGAGATATGCCACCATCGTCTGGAGATATGGCCCAACAGTCCAGAGATATGGCCCAACAGTCCGGAGATATGCCACCATCGTCCGGAGATATGTCACCATCGTCTGGAGATATGGCGCAACCTTCTGGAGATATGGCGCAACCTTCTGGAGATATGGCACAACAGTCTGGAGATATGGATGATAGGCCATCATCAATGGAACAATTTCAAAGTAATAATGGTTTAAAAATGGTTGTGGATAATAATAATATGAAGTTATTATTACAAGGGGTGTTATATGCCTGTGTATTTTATTTATTATCGCACCCAGATACTTTAAGATTTGTTACTAAAAATGTATCACAATTAAATGCTACAAATACCCATGTTGTAATGTCGGTAGTCTTTGTTGGATGCTATATGCTACTATCAACTTATTTATAAAAAATTGATTATTTATTTATTTTCATGTATACTCTTATTATCATAATAAGTAACTAACTAACTAACTAACATACCATATCATACAGCATGGCTTTCATATCCATACTAATATTCCTGATGATTATAGTTAAATGTTTTCATGTAGCCATTAATTTGGCCTATATATATTTCCATCATCCCTATCATAAATCCATTACAAATATAGGGTCATATGGGTTACTAATTTACTTTCTCTATATGGATCGTATTACTTATATATTATTTTCATTCGTATTGGTATCTATTCATGTGATCTATATCTATATAATATTAAAACACGTTTGGGCTACTGAGAATCGTTTACTGAATTGTGTAAATGGACTTTCATGTCATAAACAGATAGCGTATATGCCCGAAGCCAAACAGGAATATAAAAAAATATTTCAAATTGATAAATGTCCTTTTATTCTAAATACTTCCCCATTAAATTATGAAACCATTATGACTATCCTAACAATCGTTAATTATAAGATAGTATATGACATGATATAATTTATATGGGTATATGAGTATATATATAATAATATTTTATAATATTGAAGGTTTGGTTAGGTGTATTATATAATAAATTATTTTTTATGCCAGTTTTACGGCTATATAAATCAATTGGTAGAACCCCATTAGAAGTTATAAATGAATATAAAGATAAAAATAAAACCACAATAGAAAAGATTAGCTATGCGGGTCGTTTAGATCCAATGGCTGAAGGGCAATTATTAGTATTAACAAATCAAGATTGTCTAAGGCAAAATGACTATCATAATCTGGATAAAACATATCGGTTTGAAATAATGTTCGGTATTTCGACCGATACGTATGATATGCTTGGTATCATTGAACAAAATACAATTATTAATTCCGATAATTCGCTCGCAGATATAATGGAATATATAGCTGGCTATGTAGGGAAACATATTCAGCCATACCCACCATTTTCTTCGGTTAGAGTTGATGGAAATCCATTATGGTATTATGCTCGTAATGGTACGCTTGATACTATTACGATACCCGAGAAATCAATCGAAATATATAGTTCTGAGATAATAGAAAAATATGTAATTGATAGTGAATTATTAAAAGCTAATGTAATACATAATATTAATCAAGTTTCGCAGTGTTATAATTTTAGACAAAATGCTATTAAAGAAAGGTGGCGATGTATTAAACTGGCTAAGTATCCAGTTATACATATAGAAATGCGTGTTAGTTCGGGAACGTATATCCGCGGAATATGTCGGCATATAGAGGAAATGTTTGGTATTCCGGCTATGATATTAAGTATTAATCGTAGCACGATATAATTATAATTTATTATATTCCATAATTATAAATATAAATATAAATATAATGGGAGAAGATTTATCATTGGAAGAATATAAACGCGAAACTAAAACTATTTCCAAGAAAAAAACATCGATATTAATAGTTGTTTTATTAATAGCGCTTGTTGCTACTATATTGGTGGCTGGCGTTATTGGACAACACTTTTTAAATATATTACTATTCACCATAATGTTTGGTTTCCCCCTATTTATCTTATATAGACAACAAATTGCGCAAACCCTCCCTAAGAATATTGCAGACTGGATTGTTGATGAGGTGGAAGAGGTGGAAGTCGATTTACAAGTTAAAAAAAATATGACATATTTAACACAACCGCTTTATATTCGCGAATACCAATTATTAACATTGGGAGTATTGGGGATGATAGTGGCTGGCTATATATTATATAAGCGCCATACTGAATTTATAGGGATTATGGCAAGTTTATTTTTCGCTATTACATCGGGTATAGTTATGATGGAAATATTCTAATCTTAAATCTTATTTAAAGAATAGTCTTATGTTAAAATTAAACGCGATGCCATATGCTTTAGATGTTCAGACTGTTCAAGCTTCTGCCTTTAGAATATTAGTAGAAGCCTTAAAGGAAATATTAACGGACGCTAATTTTGAATTTGATTCGACCGGAATGAAAATTGTTGCCATGGATTCCTCGCATACGGTATTAGTTCATCTACGCTTAAATAGCGAAAACTTTGAAACCTACGTGTGTACGAAAAATAAATTAATATTAGGGATTAATCTTATTAATTTCTATAAATTAATGAAAATAATGGGTAATAATGATACATTATCGCTCCGTGTCGACGAAGATGATTTGAGTTCACTTCATATTATAATTGAAAATAGTGAAAAAAATACGGTGACCCGCTTTAAATTAAACCTCATGGATTTACACGAAGAAAACATAGAAGTCCCACCACCATCATTCGAATCAGTTATAACGATGCCCTCTATTGATTTCCAAAAAATCTGTCGCGATATGCATAATTTGGCTGACGATATTGAAATTAAGAGCGTCGGAAGCCAGTTGATCTTTGGTTGTAAAGGGCAATTTGCTGAACAAGAAACTGCCATAGGTAGTTCATCAAATGGCTTATCATTTATTCAAAATACCGAAGAAGATAAAATAGTGCAAGGAAACTACGCATTGAAACACTTAGTATTATTTAGCAAATGTACCAATCTATGTAATTCAGTAGAATTATATCTAAAAAACGATTTTCCATTGATAATAAAATATACTGTAGCATCTTTGGGGGAAATCAAATTATGTTTAGCGCCAAAATATGATAGCGCGTGATAGCGGATTCATTTACCGGGATTTATGTGATTTATAAATACATTGTGAAACAAATAAATTTGGTATTTTTTTAGATAATGTATTGGTTTGTGCTTTAGTAGAATCGCTATTCCATACTTTTAAAATGCAGAACGTTTTTTTTGGACTAATAGATATACCATTTATTATATTTTGTTCTTCATCTTCTTTAAGGATATTTTCTATACATAACGCAATAGATAATTCCAACCAGGCCTGATATACATCACGTTTATTAATTTTATATGACCAACAGCCACCATCAATATTATCTTCATTTTCCCATAACGGTTCGATATTTTCTTTCATTATAAAAAACATCCCTTCTTGTATTTTGCGATTATCCAAAATCGCAAATAAATCCCAAAAATCTTCTATAGTTGACATAGTATGTATATTTTTATAACTTTCCAACGACCAATCTGGATTCGATGGATCATGAAACCAAAGAACCCAGTTATTAATTAACTTATTCATGATTATATTAAATTAAGATATAAATCTTTAGGTATAATTAATATATCTGTATTATATCTGTATTATATCTAATTTGTTGGACAAGGTATATGTGAGTTTAAAATAGATTAAATCATGCATGTCACCTTCATTGGTAATAATCGACCATTCTATAGGAGTTTCATCGGTATTTACATTCAATTTATTGTTATTGTTCATAGAGTGGTTTATAATATTAATCCATTTATAGATATTTTTTTGGGAAAAATCCAATGTTGCGTCTGGAATAAAAAATGAATTTATAAGGTCGGTTATATCTATTTCATTACCTTTTTTATCTACGTATCCGAAATACATTATTAATTTTTCGGGTAGTGTTTGTCCATCATATTTATTATTACCAAAATGGCGAACACTATAATCTTTCTTTGTTATAGTGGTTAATACCGATACATCGGAGTTAGGTATATCATCAACAACTTTATTATTTTTAAAATCGTATAGAATAGTTTCCTTTACCATATAGTGATTATAAGTATATTGGAATGTTTCATTTAGCGTATAATACCAATCAGCGAAATTATATAAAATAGTATTAAATAATGTATATAACCTATCCATTATAAAATATATAGTTATTTTTATAAATGCTATTATTATTATATTATTTATATTTATATATGATTACATTTTTAAATTTAGTTTTATGGAGTTTAGTCGCAATTTTATTGTCCGTGTGTTTAAATGCCGAATTGAAATTCGTTAAATTGGATTTACACGATACAACTAAAATATTGATGTTTATGTGTATTGTCGTTATTGTCTTAAAGAAACGTAAATTAGAAGGATTCATACCACAACAACCATTAGATAACCACCCAAAAGGCCGTCAATGTAATTATGCTGATTTAGATTTGAACAAAAAAGCATTTGACCCCACTAAATTTTGTAATTATACTAAGCCAGAAGGTAATTTAGTAGACCCCGTATTAAATTTCCCCAACAGTATTTCTGAAGGAAAGATGGTTGAAGAAGATGGTGTTAATAAACCATCCGTAAATGGTAATACTGATGGAAAATCTTCTTTATTCACTATGGCCTATAATAAATGCAGTCCAGATTGTTGTCCTTCAGTATATTCAAGCTCATGTGGCTGTGTGTGTCAAAATAAGGAACAAAATCGGTTCATTAGTTCCAGAGGTGGTAATAAAACACACCCTGGTATATAGATATCATATCAAATATCAATAGATATCCTATCAAATATCAATAGATATCCTATCAAATATCTTTTATTAAATATATTTTATTAAATATCTTTTATTAAATATTATTTATTAAATATTAATTAAATTTGAAATTATTATTTTTATATAAAACAATTAATTATAATATAACCATATAGTAAAATGTCTTATTTGTATAAAGAATTGGATTATTCGTCTAAAATACGGGACATTAAAGGTGTTCAATTTAGCGTTTTATCGCCTGAAGAAATCATAAAACGTTCGGTGGTTCATGTGAATGAAACTATACTATATGATTCAAATGGCGAGCCGATTATTGGTGGATTGTTTGATACACGGATGGGTGTTATCGACCATGGTAAAATATGTCCCACTGATGGTTTAGATAATCGTTTTTGTCCTGGTTATTTTGGCCATATTGAATTAAAACGACCCGTCTTCCATGTTCAATTTTTAGATATCGTCATCACTATTATGAAATGTCGTTGTATTCGTTGTTCGAAATTATTGGTGGATGTAAATGATCCTGAAATTCAGGCCGCTGTAAAAAGTTTGAAAGGCAAAAAATTAATGAATTATATTTTCAATAGATGTAATAAGATAAAAATTTGTGGTTCGCATGGCGATGATGAAAATGGTTGCGGAGCACTTCAACCACATAAATATTCTAAAGACCCCAAGGCCTTATGTAAAATATATGCGGAATGGAAAGACGCATATAAGACTATTCCAATGGAAGATCGCAAACAATTATTAACTGCTGAATATATTTTGAAGTTGTTTAGAAGAATTCCAGATGAAGATTGTTATATTATGGGTCTGAACCCCAATTGGTGTAAACCGGAATGGCTTATTTGTTCGGTTGTGCCTGTACCACCACCAGCAGTAAGACCTTCTGTGCGACAAGCCAATGGTCAACGTAGTGAAGATGATATAACCCATAAATTAATTGATATTATTAAAACAAATAATCATTTGAAAAAGAAAATCGAGGCCGAAGGTTCGTTGGAAACAACCATCGATGAATGGACAACAGTATTACAATATCACGTTGCCACATTTGTCGATAACGATTTACCAAATGTCAACCCATCATCCCATCGCTCAGGACGTCCATTGAAAACCTTACGTGAAAGATTGCGTGGTAAAGAAGGTCGTATTAGAGGCAATCTGATGGGTAAACGTGTCGATCATTGTGCTCGCAGTGTTATCACACCTGACCCAAATATTAAAATTAATGAGTTGGGAGTTCCTTTCAAGGTTGCAATGAATTTAACTTTTCCTGAAATCGTTAATAAATATAATATCGCCCGGATGTATTCTTATGTGCGTAATGGTCCATTTAAACATCCTGGTGCTAAAAGTGTCAAACGTAAAGTGGATAATCGCACGACATCCCTTCAACATGTCGATACATCCACTATTGTATTACAGGAAGGCGATACCGTCCACCGACATTTAATTGATGGTGATACGGTGTTATTTAATCGTCAGCCATCTCTACACAAAATGAGTATGATGGCTCATAATGTTCGTGTCATGGATTACAATACGTTCCGTCTAAATGTCAGTGTAACTACACCATATAATGCGGATTTTGATGGTGATGAAATGAATATGCATGTCCCACAATCGATCCAAACGAGCACTGAACTCCAATATATTGCGGCAGTTCCACTTCAAATTATTAGCCCAAGAGAACACACTCCAATTATTACACCCGTTCAGGATACTTTACTTGGTGTCAATCGCTTAACGAATGACGGTGTCTATCTAACTAAAAATGAAGTTATGAATATATTTATGTATATTAGTTCATTTGATGGCAATTTACCAGAACCTGAACTCACAAAACCTTCAATGTGGAGTGGTAGACAATTGTTATCGCTTATAATCCCCAAAGGGATTAATATGAATATGAAAAATAACTCACATGACGATACTGAGGAAGATAAACTTAATCATGTTATCATTAAAAATGGAATTTTGCTACAAGGTCGTATAGATAAAAAAATTATGAGTAGTGGAACTCGTGGTATTATTCATATGATTTATAATGATTATGGATGGCAAGAAGCACAGAAATTTTTAGATAATCTACAAAATTTAATTACCCGTTATCTGGTTAAAACAGCTTTTAGTGTTGGTATTAGTGATCTCATCGCTGATAAAGACACTAATATACAAATCGGTAAAACCATCATCGCCAAAAAGAAAGAAGTGTCCAAATTAACACAACAACTACATTCAAGAACTTTCGATAAGGGTGGTAGTGAAAATGTTGCCGATAACTTTGAAATGAAGATTAATAATATTCTTAATAAAGCTATTGCTGAAGCTGGTAAAATTGGTCTTAAAAGTTTGGATGTTAAAAACCGAATGACTAATATGGTGTCGGCGGGTTCCAAGGGTAAATCTATTAATATTGCCCAGATGGTCGCGTGTCTCGGACAGCAAAACGTTGATGGTAAACGAATTCCCAATGGATTTAATGATCGAACATTGCCACATTTTAGTAAATATGATATTAGTCCTGAAAGTAAAGGTTTTGTTGAAAATTCATTTATTAAGGGATTAAATCCACAAGAATTCTTCTTTCATGCTATGGGTGGTAGAGAAGGTCTAATTGATACGGCTGTGAAAACATCGGAAACGGGTTATATTCAGCGTAAATTAATTAAGGCTATGGAAGACCTAAAAACCTTTTATGATTTGTCAGTTCGTAATGCGGGTGGTGGTATCGTCCAGTTTCTATATGGTGAGGATGGTTTCGATTTCAATAAAATCGAATCACAGGGATTAAGTCTATTAAAAGATACATACGAAACACTTGAAACAAAATACCGGTTCGCACATAATGAAAATTGGAAGCTTTTTATGAACCACGGCACACTCACAGATTTAAAGGGAACTACAGACTATAAAAATATATTAGAAGAACATTTTCAACAGATATATGATGACTACAATTTTATTCGTCATAAGGTATTCCCAAACTATAAAGATTTTAATATTAATGCTCCCATCAATTTATTTCGATTAATAGAAAATGCCAAAACTATCTTTCAAATTTCTGGAGCAAATTTATCCAATCTCAATCCAATTGATATTGTTAAAGAGGTTAACCTGTTAATTGAGAATCTCTATATTAATAAATACGATACATGTAATCCATTATACGCAATTCTTATTCGTAGTTATTTAGCACCAAAGATGCTCATCAAACACCACCGCCTAAGTAAAATCGCATTCGATTATATTATCACATACGTTAAAACTAAATTTGAAGATAGTAAAATTCAACCCAATGAAATGGTTGGGCCCATTGCCGCCCAATCTATTGGTGAACCGGCCACACAAATGACACTCAATACGTTTCATTTTGCTGGTGTCTCGGAGAAATCTAATGTAACACGTGGTGTTCCGCGTTTAAAAGAATTGCTTCATTTATCGAAAACACTCAAAGCACCATCACTCACAATCTATCTTAACGATGATATCGCTACTAATAAAGCATCGGCACAATCAGTATTAAATGATATAGAATTAACCAAATTGGAAGATATTATGAAATCGGTACGTATATATTATGACCCAGATGATATGAATACCATCATCGCCGAAGATAAGGAATTACTACAAATCTATAATGTCTTTACTGAAATTGATGATGAAATTAATGATAAAGATTGTTCATCGCGATGGATTATACGTTTAGAACTGGATAAAGAAAAAATGATGAATAAGGATATTACGATGGAGAAAGTATATCATAAAATAAATATTGATTACCCAAATGACATATCCTGTATTTATTCCGATGATAACTCGAATAAATTAATTTTTAGAATACGAATGTTAAAACAAAAGAAAATAGACTACGATAAAATTAATGATTTAAATTATCTTAAAACCGTCGTTAAAACACTACGTGAAAAGGTTATTATTAAAGGTGTAGCCAATATAAAAAGTGTTAGTATGTATAAAAATAAGGATAAATTTGTTATGAAGGAAAAAACATTTATTCGCACTGAGGAATGGGTTTTGGATACCAATGGCATCAATCTTAGTCAAATACTACAGAACCCATCTATAGATGAAAATCGCACAATATCGAATGATATATATGAAATGTATGAAACATTTGGAATTGAGGCTGCGCGTAATATAATCTTATCGGAAATCCGTGAAGTTATTGATGGCGCTAGTTCCTATGTGAATTTCCGACATTTATCATTATTGTGTGATGTCATGACTACTCGTGGGGCGTTGATGTCCATTGATAGATTTGGTATTAATAGAGGAAATATTGGTCCTTTGGCAAAATGTTCCTTTGAAGAAACCACAGATCAATTATTTAAAGCCGCCATATTTGGTGAATTGGATGAATTGAATGGTGTTTCGGCGAATATTATGATGGGGCAAATACCACCATGTGGCACTGGAGCCATTGATATTTTATTGGATGAAAGTAAATTGATTGATATGCATCAAGACGTTTCTGAAGAGGTTGATGACATTGAAACGTGGGAAGAAAAAGTAGATTATTGTGATGAAAATATTGGTATTGATTTTGATATATCGGGAATTGAAGCAATCAATATGAAAAATATCCCAACCATTGGTATTACCAATTAGAATTAATTAAATATGTGTAAAACCGGATTATTTATTATTATTATTATTATTATTTTTTATATATATATATATTATATAATGGGTAAAAATATTAAAGGAGGAGCAATTCGCCACGCAGCGGAATATTATGGTGTGAATTCGGGTAGTTATGGTCCCAATCCAAATGCCGGAGATATGACACATGCATATGGTGCAACCGAAGCCGTTAGTCATGGTGTTGTGAATAATAATATGACAGGGCCTAATTTACACGTTATGCCAAATTCGACTATGTTACAAACTGGAGGATATTGTGGCATGAAACATGTATTATATAAAAGAAATAATAAAAGAAATAATAAAAGAAATAATAACAGTAACAACACGTCGGTTAAAAAACGTAAAAACACGCCGGTTAAAAAACGTAAAAACACGTCGGTTAAAAAACGTAAAAACACGTCGGTTAAAAAACGTAAAACCAAATCGAATAAGAAATAAAGCAATCAATATTTTATTTAGATTTAGATCGTGAACTCTTGTTAGATTTAGATCGTGAACTCTTGTTAGATTTAGATTTAGATTTAGATTTAGATTTAGATTTCTTGGTGGCTTTCACTCTTTCTCTTGCTTTCGCTCTTGATTTAGCTATTATTTTATCTTTCTTTTTAGATCTTGATTTCATATATGAATGTCGACTTGGACGTCTTCCTGGCGCAAAGTGTTGATATGTTCGTGCTTCCTCTTCACTTTCCGCAAAATAATATTTTTTTTCTGTAACTTTATATGGTAGTGTTCCCATAGATTTAAAATTATTATTTGTAGTAATATTAATACCTTCGAACTCACGGACAAACTCGTCAATATTATTGGTAGAATAATCGCCGGACCGACAACTTAATTGCACGACATCAACCATTGATAAATTATTATATTTTTTACTAATTATGTTCAATACGTCCTCTAAAGTCGCCTCGAGATGTTTTCCTGGTATTACTATTTCTCCTCCAATATATTCAATACCCATTTTCATATCATCATTGTCAAAATCATCCGTGAATTTCAATTCTAAATTATTGGTCATTGTTCCGGGTTCTAATATATATTTTTTATATGACGATATATATATTTCACTCGTTTCTTTATCAATAGCATATAAATCATTATCTACAGGCACACAACCCTTTCCATAAATATATTTTGCTTCGGGTAATGTTAGACCACCTCTCGGTTTACTATATTGAATTAGTCGTATATTTTTGGGAATTATGAAGGATTTATTTATATTTAGGTTTCCATGCGATACAACAAATACACATGACATTATTACGTATTTATATAATAATTGTAGATTATTATTAGTTATATAATAATTGTAGATTATTATTAGTTATATAATAATTGTAGATTATTATTAGTTATATAATAATTGTAGATTATTATTAGTTATAGAATTTTTTTCTATTTAATTTACTTAAAAATAACTTTTGCTATAATACTAATTAATTCATCATGACAACTAAGGCTATTGGAATTGATTTGGGAACTACATATAGTGCGGTTGGTGTGTGGACTAATGGTAAAGTTGAAATTATAGCTAATGATCAAGGGAATCGCACCATGCCATCTTATGTAGCTTTTAATGATACTGAACGATTGGTTGGTGAATCTGCTAAAAATCAGGCATCACTAAATGCTACTAATACAGTTTTTGATGCTAAACGGTTAATTGGACGTAAAATTAATGATATGGTTATCCAGGAAGATATTAAACATTGGCCATTTAAAGTTATTGGTGATGACAACGATAAGCCCAAAATCCAAGTCGAATATAAAGGTGAAGAAAAAACATTCCATCCCGAGGAAATTTCATCTATGATTTTATCAAAACTAAAGGCTGTGGCTGAAGCCTATCTGGGTGAAGTAGTGACTGACGCGGTGGTTACTGTTCCAGCTTATTTTAACGATTCGCAGAGACAAGCTACCAAGGATGCTGGTGCTATCGCTGGATTAAATATTTTACGTATGATTAATGAACCGACAGCCGCCGCCATTGCGTATGGGCTCGATAAGGGAACTACAGGCGAATCCAATGTGTTAATTTTCGATTTGGGTGGCGGGACATTTGATGTGTCGCTTCTAACCATTGATGAAGGTATTTTTGAAGTTAAAGCGACTGCTGGTGATACACATCTTGGTGGTGAAGATTTCGATTCCAGAATGGTTAACCATTTTGTGACGGAATTTAAACGTAAAAATAAGGTGGATATATCAGGTAATAAGAAAAGTTTACGGCGTCTACGAACTGCTTGTGAACGAGCCAAGCGCACTCTATCATCATCCGCTAATGCCAGTATTGAAATTGATTCCTTACATGAAGGTGTTGATTTTTATACATCTATATCACGTGCGAAATTTGAATCCTTATGTGACGATCTATTTAAAAACTGTATGCATCCAGTCGAAAAGGTATTACGTGATGCTAAAATGGATAAGTCATCGGTTAATGAAATTGTTATGGTTGGTGGTTCAACGCGTATCCCAAAAATTCAAAGTCTTATTAGCGATTTGTTTAATGGTAAGGAACTGAACAAGTCTATTAACCCCGATGAAGCGGTCGCCTATGGTGCCGCTGTCCAGGCCTCTATTTTGTCAGGTCATTCTGATGTCAAAACTAATGATTTATTGTTATTGGATGTGGCGCCGTTATCTTTGGGATTAGAAACTGCTGGTGGTGTAATGACTAAACTTATCACACGCAATACGACCATCCCAAGCAAACAAACCCAGATTTTTTCAACATATGCGGATAATCAACCGGGTGTATTGATCCAAGTCTATGAGGGTGAGCGCACTATGACTAAAGATAATAATCGTTTGGGGAAATTTGAATTGTCTGGACTACCACCAGCACCAAGAGGTATTCCACAAATTGAAGTAGCCTTTGATGTAAATGCGGATGGTATCCTAAATGTAACAGCAACTGATAAGACCACTGGTAAAGCTGAAAAGATTACCATCACAAACGATAAAGGTCGTCTAAGTCAAGAAGAAATTGAAAAAATGGTTAATGATGCGGATAAGTATAAAGATGAAGATGAAAAGAATAAGCTTAATGCCGAAGCCAAAAATGGATTTGAAAGTTATCTATATGGTATTAAGCAAGCAGTCGAAGATGAAAAAAATAAGGATAAAATCGAACCGGAAGATGTGGAAATGATTAATACCGAAGTCAAAAATATGGAAGATTGGTTGGCATCCCATCCAATGGAAGATGCCGAACTCTATAATTCACAGAAAAAACTACTCGAAGATAAATGTGCTCCCGTTATGGCTAAATTATATTCCCAAGAAAATACCGAAGGTATGCCAGGAGGTATGCCAGGAGGTATGCCAGGAGGTATGCCAGAAGAAAATGACACGGTTGAAGAGGTTGATTAAATATACTATTATTCGGTTTTAACTATTATTATTATTTATTATTATTCTTATTTATTATTATTAATATAAAGCGCTATGCTATATTAAGAATTATACCAATGAATGTTGATATTTGTGTTGGATTGGCGTGGGGCGATGAAGCAAAAGGTAAGATTGTAGCATCACTATCTAAAAGTGGCCATTATGATTATATATGTCGATGGGCTGGCGGGTGTAATGCTGGACATACAATCTATATTAAAGATAAGAAATATATAACACATCTAATTCCGTGTGGTATATTTTTTAATATTAAATGTATTATTGGTCCTGATTGTGTTATTAATATCGAAAAATTCAAAGAAGAAATTGCCTATTTAACTAAACATGGATTTAATACTAATCTCATTAAAGTTTCTCCCAAATGTCATATAGTTCAAGATAAACATATTCAGGAAGATATAGAGGCCAAAAAAATAATGGGAACAACCGGGCAAGGTATCGGACAATGCTACCGTGATAAATTTGCGCGTTCGGGTATCCGCGCAGAATCTGTACCATTCTTTAAAGATTATTTATGGGATGGCCACTTGGGTGGTAATATATTATGCGAGGGCGCTCAGGGGTTTTGGCTTGATATAAATTATGGGAATTATCCATATGTAACCTCGAGCACAACATTACCCTATGGAGCATGTTCGTTGGGATTTCCACCAAAATTAATTAATCATATTTATGGCGCCGCAAAAATATATGATACTCGTTCCGGTATTGATCCGGATTTTCCGTTATCATTAATGGATGATCCGGAATTACGTTGTATTGGTGAATTAGGAGAAGAATATGGGAGCACTACAGGACGTCCACGTATAGTAAATTGGTTAAATATTACTAAATTAATTACGGCTATTAATATTTCTGGCGCTAATAGTATTATATTTTCCAAAGTTGATATATTGGAAAAATTAGATATATATAAATGTATTAAAAATAATAGCATTATTTCATTTGAAACAATGGATGATATGAAAAAAACAATAAGTAATATAATAACAACGGAATGCCCATATGTTTATTCCATAAAATATTCAGATAGTCCACATAATATGGACATATCTAAATTTCTTTAGTTGCGTCCGTAGATGCGTCTGTCGAGGCGTCTGTTGCCGTTGATGCGTCTGTCGCCGTTGATGCGTCTGTCGAGGCGTCTGTAGATGCGGCTGTCTTTGCGGCTTCTTCCTCCAAAGCTACATTGGCCTTATCAACCATCTCAGATACAAATTCATACATGGTCCCCAAAAGCTTAAGCTCATCGGGCTTATAAGCACCACGAGCGGTCGTAACTGTAATCAAATTCTTCACATTATGAATAAAATTTAGTGGAACTGTAATAGATACGTTCGGGACTGTGGTGGGTTGTTGTTGTTGTTCGGTATCACTCATTTCAAATAATATTATAGTAAATTACTAAAATATTTTTTTAAGTAATATTTCTTTATTTATTTATTTATCGATAAAGTGTTTTATAGCTTCCCATAGATTCGCCGATTCTTCTAATGTAAAAGCCCCACGTTTTTGTGCTAATTTAATACCGTCAACTAATATTTTTAAACTATTTAATTGTTGTAATTGGTCTTCGTTATTATTATTCATTATCGCTATTTCATCGAGTTCATCAAGTTCATCGAGTTGTTCGTGTATTTCATGGTCTACGTTAATCATAATAATAATTATTATTAGTATTCCTATACTTAAATAATTATTATTAATATTATTCATATTCGGAACTCGTACATTATTTCATAATAATATGAATTTAGTTATTTTATCTTCTGGTCAAGGTTCGAATTTACAAAAAATAATTGAATCCGTTAACACCGGGTGTCTATATAATTGTTCTATTAAATTAATAGTATCGAATCGCAATTCACCATCCATTCAACGAGGTATTGATAATAATATTCCAACATGTTTCATGAAATGGAATAAAAAACAGGATACACGCATAGCATATGATCTAAAACTGGTTTCAATGATTAATAGTGTAGACCCGGATATTATTGTATTGGCTGGATGGAACCACATACTCAGTGCCGATTTTTTAGAACGCCTTTTATCCACCACTATTATTAATTTACATCCAGCATTACCAGGAGCGTTTCCAGGTAATAACTCCATCGCCGATGCCTTAGAAGCCTATAAAAAAGGACGGATAACACATACGGGTATTATGGTTCATAAGGTTACCCCAATTGTTGATGTTGGCGCGATAGTAAATACAATGACCATACCCATATACAAATCCGATAATTTAAATAGTTTAAAGGAAAGGATCCAATTAAATGAAAAGACGGTATTGATAAGTGCAATTGAAAAAATGACAAGTCATCTAATTAAACGTGGGAAAGTTAGAGATATGTATGGGATAGACGACCGCCGTATGATTATCTCCCATACAGATAGATTGAGTGCTGCCGATAAACATGTTATGGATATTCCTGGTAAAGGTCATTTGTTAGCTAAAATAAGTGAATGGTGGTTTAATGCGACGAAAGCTATTGTAAATAACCATGTGATCGAATATAATGATAATTTCTTAGTATGTCATAAATGCGAAGTGATACCAATTGAATTTGTAATGCGTGGCTATATTACTGGTAATAGTAAAACATCGATGTGGCGCAATTATAATGAAGGTAATGTGCCTTATTGTGGAATCAATTTACAAGATGGGTTAATAAAAAACCAAAAACTGGTGGTTCCATTATTAACCCCGACAACAAAAGCCGATGTGGATGAACTAATTAGCTGTAATGATATCGTCGATCGCAATATAGTTTCATTGAAGGAATTAGAACATATATCTACCATATGTCATAATCTATACATGTACGGAACCTATATCGCCGCCCAACATAATCTTATATTAGTAGATACTAAATATGAATTTGGTCGCACAAGCGATGGTGACATAATTTTAATTGATGAAGTCCATACCCCCGATTCCAGTCGGTATTGGGTTAAAGATTCCTATGAAACCCGATTTTCATTAGGACAAGAACCTGAAAAATTAGATAAAGATTGTATTCGCGATTATATTATGGCGAATCCCGATTATGAGTCAATTCCCATGGAACTACAACAAAGAGTTATTACTTCCTACACCGAAGTCTATCAATCTCTATCTACATGCGCAATTCCAACATTATATACATATGCCGACCTGAATATTAAACACCATATTGATGAATTCCGTAATAAATATATGGAAATCTCGGCATTAGATAATAATAATAATAATAATAATAATAATATAATCGTTATATTATCCGGTTCGGAAAAGGATGCCCCCCATGTCGATAAAATAAAACATGCTTTAAAAGAACTGTCTATCAAATATGATAGCTATATTTCGTCAGCCCATAAATGCCCCAAGGACTTATTAATGATAATTGATGGATACCTGGCGCAACCCGCCTGTCGATGTATATTTGTTACGGTAGCCGGTCGTAGTAATGCTTTATCTGGTGTTGTTGCTGGATATAATAAACGTTTTCCGGTTATAGCGTGTCCTCCTTTTGCGAATATGACGGATATGATGGTTAATATTAATTCCACAATTCAATGTCCAAGTTATGTCCCTGTTATGACCATATTGGAACCGATAAATGTCGCATTATCCTGTAAACGCATTTTCGAACTATAGGTATTGGATATGGATATGAATAACCATATGCATGTATGTATATATTTAATGCATGTATGCATATATTTATTCTAATTATATTTTAATGATAGCTGAAATATACTCTGTTATACCAATTGTATATTTTATATATATATTAACGAAAAATAAAGTATTCGGTCTCTATATCCTTATAATATCTATTATGGTCGACATAATAAAAAAAATAGTAGCAACGGATGCCTATCCATTTACATTACGTCCAACATGTGCCGCAAATTGTGACCTATTATTAAGTAATGGACCACAAGGGCTCAAACCAGGCTTTCCATCTGGCCATATGACCATATCAACTTTATTTGCGTTGTATTTATATACAACCACCCACAATATATGGCATCTACATCTTATTCCGCTAATGGCATATGCTCGGTATACACTAAAATGCCATAATATCCCACAAATTATTGCCGGAATTATATTCGGTCTTGTTTCATTTTATTTTTACTTAAATCAGTGTCAACTATAATTATTATTATTATTAATATTGGTATACCAATTAATACCGAATATTTATATCAATTACAAGACATGGATGATATTCAATAATTATATAAAATTGATAATCCTGATGATGATATTATTTATAATTATATTTATATTTATAATTATAATTATATTTATATTTATTTATAATTATAACATACAATTACGATACTATATTCTAAACAATATGATGGACACAAATGATACATACCTACTTGATCATATTAATACACGCCATGATATCGATACCGATACCGAATTCGATGTTATTTTCGATACTAATAAATTATGTACAATTAAAAATTATTACGAAACTCATAACCTTTCCATTTTCGCCAATGATAATGCCGATTATAACATCCAATACTATTTATCTAAGACTTTATCTTTCACACCAATCAATATAGAATTACTTTCATGGATGGTGGATTTGAACGATAAATTTATCGATATATTTATACTATCACCAGTCGCCGATAGCGCTTTAATACGATTTATGAAACAGCTGGACACCAATATAATTCTACCTGAAGATACACTATGTAAGGCACTTCATACTAAATTTCTTGAAAATTATAATGGGTTAACACTTTATAGACAATGTATTATATATGAATATTATTATGACTGTCATAATTTGATTTTTGAAGCATTCGCCATCAATTCCCAGTTTAAAGAAAACCATATTCAATCGGTTATTGATACAACCCGCGAAAACACACCGCTCTTGATTAAACTATTAATATCAACTACATTTCGTATACCAACCCATATATATGGCTACATTATATATAATATTACAAATTATGATAG
>Ga0233439_10002745_pt1 | contig 19357 bp, 23 predicted proteins | sample SI_123_September_6_FD_182713 | JGI IMG/M metagenome (GOLD analysis project Ga0233439, IMG submission 182713) | Seawater microbial communities from Saanich Inlet, British Columbia, Canada - SI_123_September2016_100_MG | ecosystem: Environmental > Aquatic > Marine > Inlet | place: Canada: British... | reverse complement strand
CTGCACGTCACTTGTATTTCCCGCCTCGATTGTCAGAAAATTTAGTGAAACAACGTGTCGAATCGGATAAAGGGAATCACAAATATTTTCTGGCGCTTCTAACCGCAGTGAGATCTGATTCTCTCCTGAGAGGATGCTTGGGCTCAGTCCAGTGAGTTCATAATAGCCGACCTTTTCATCCCCAAAACGCAGTAACACATTAAAATTCTGTGTGGGGTTGTTCTGCAGAATAAGGCCAAGTTGCACAGAATTCCCAGGTTCTAAATTCAGATTGCTTTGTGAAGATGCTACTACCGAAGTGCTTGGAACTGCTAAACCTACCCAAGTGGCTTTTTGAGAATTCAGTAAAATGGAGATCTGCTTGTTCAGAACGTCGGCTGTGTTTTTGGTTGAGTCATTCTTTGCAGTAGATTGGTCTGAAGCACAGCCCAAAATAAGAAAAATTGAGCTAAAAATGAGGAATCCAAGAAAATTACGGAGCGACTTCATCAAGAGCTCCATGGTCCTAGAGATGTCAAAGTCAACTCATCCTGTAGAAGTGTGGATTTGACAGCCATTGGTTGTAAGTGAACTGACATAATGTGGTATGCTGACCCCTGTTGACGAATGAACCAATGGGCCAGCTACATCGTGTAGATCAAAGTCTGGACTGAGTTCATAAAGAAAATCGACTAAGGTTCGTTTGTCACGGTTGCTTAGGCTGGTGGAGTTCAAATAGGGGTACATCAAGTCGTTGCTGTCAAAACTATGGCTCCAGATGCCCAGCATGTGTCCAAATTCGTGTGTGGCAACCGCAGTTGTTGTTGTTTGATCCTGACCCTTGAGCATATAGATTTCTTTTTCCGTGGTGGCTTGCCCTAACACGTAAGGACTACCAGTTTTTGCCAGCATCTGTGTGGAGTTGAGCCAATAAACCTTCACATCAGGTGAACTTGCGCTGAAAGAGACACTGATACCAATTTCATTGAGCGTGTTAGCCCAAGCGTTTACGCCTGTTTCAAACCAACTGAGTTCATTAACACTTCCACCAAGGGAGTAAGAGGTGTTTGTCGCATCTTTGTCAATCACAATCGAACTGTTTTTTCCCCAATGGAAGATATATCGGCTCGTGACTGGGTAGTAGTCCTTGGCTGCGGTGTAAGACTCTGAACCACCACAGCCAAAGAGCAATAGTCCTGAACCTCCAATCAAAAGATTTCGGCGAGTCAAGGGGCACATTTAATTCCTAGAAGCGATAGGTTAGAGTCGTCAACAAAGCTAGCCCCCCCAGGTCAAAATTCTGTGTTTCCTGGATGCTCTTTGAATTGTGGGCCGGTCTGATATCACTCGAATTAATCTCATTTTGAGCGATGATGTAGCGAGCTCCCACAGACCACTGCAATCTGCTATTGAATACATTATAAAGTCCTTGCAAGATCCCTGTGGTTCCTAAGGTTTCAGAAGATCTGGTGCCAAGTTGATCTTTGATGTTGTCGGTGGTTATGTATGAATTACCATATCCGTAGAAAGTTCTGCTCAAGTTATTGACCCCCCCGCCAACCGACCATTCCCAATTTCCACGATATGAGGAGAGTAGCAGCAAAAGGGTTTGCAAATCCAAAGTATTCTCCTGCTTCTCTCTATTCAATGTTTGATAACGTGTTCTTCCGCTCGTCGATGAATATTCCAGCCCAATTCCTACTCCAGAAGTCCGTAAAAAAGTTACTCCAACTAAGTAGCCATCTAAGCGGATGCCTTTTGCTCCATATCTATCCTTGAGATACTTATTGTATCCTTCGTTTGATCGAAGTTCTTGTGTGGAATATCCGTAACGCAAGAGCGAATCGCCCCACGCTTGAGCGGTAGCTGCAATCAGAAGTGCAGATGCAAGCAGCAGACAGACAAAATTATATTTCATGTTGTCAGAGTACGCGGGCATCAGATTCTTTAAACTGTGCCAGATTTCTAAAAGATGATCAGCAAAGGTCTTGCAATAAATGTAGACTTCAAAGCAAAAAAACGAACCTAAAGGGGCATGCTTCTCGCATTTTCTCTAGACAAATTTAATTTTAAGAGTGCTGAAACGAAATACGATGAAACTTAAACCAACCTATTTTTTACCAATTCTAACAATCTGCGGATTGCTGCTCTTTGGCGGATTCTGGATTGGTGATTCATGGTGGGAAAAGTTGGTGAATGCTGCTGGATCAGGAGTTCAGCCTGTTCAGGCCGCAGCTAATTTGGGTGAAGAAACAAAGATCGCCTACCGCATCCAAGTACGTGATGCGGATCAACTGCCCTTGGAACGATCGTTTGTTTCCTTGCAGAGTTATCCAGAATACCAGTGGTTCACCAATCAACTCGGGGAAGTTACCCTGCGTGTTGAGCCAACCTCACACCACGTAACGATTGTGGCCAATGGATTCATAACCCAGACCTTTGCCCTTCCTTTGGTGGACGGTCGTGATGAAGTAATCGTCAGTTATCAGTTGAAGCCCAATCCTTTGCTTGCGCAGTCAAGCCGCTAGCTACTCTTGGGGATAGCTTGTAGGCAGATCAAATCTCCAGTTCCTCTGCTTTCCAACCAACAATCGTCAGTCACTGCTGGAATCATCCAGCCTTCTTCATGTCGAACCGTCCCACAACTCTCACCACCGACCAACAACTGGCCGTATCCTTCTACACCCATCAATAGTTGGTATTTTCCTTTCCCTTCAAGTTTGATACGTTGCCCAACTGGGACACAAAGTCGGAAGGCGTCAAAGTCTGGAAAGTCGACCACTCGTTCACAACGAAGTCCATCTTGTTGCCAGATCAACTCGGGTTGTGGAGGTTGATATATTTCGGGTTTCATCCCTGCTATGGCTTTTTCAGTATTCCAATGACCCTGGGTCAATACTTTCTGGCCAAACATCACAATCATCCGCTCATAATGGGGAGTCTGAAATTCAATGACTCTCACTCCGTGTTGTAGAGAGTGCATTTGCCAGGTTGGGAAAGACACCACATCCCCAACACGCACTGGACAGGATCCAACGTAGGCCTCTGCTGCAAGCCGTAGTTTAGTCTCTTCTTGCTGAAGATGTTCCGGGATAGTTGATAGCAATTCCTGCATTTCTTCGGGACTAAGCGCTTGATTCAATCCATAACCACGTTGGCTTCTTTCTTGGTCTAATCGTTCATCCAGATTTCTACGCAAAGTTTCATAGTTTTGAATCACTCTTCTGAAGTCTTTTTGGTAGGCAGGCCACCAGTTGTCACCGTATTGCTGCTGATAAGTTTGAAGGAGTTCTGGATGCAGTCCAGCTCGCACTTGTCCAACGCCATCCGGCCAGGCAGTTTCATCAATCGCTGTAACAATGTAGACTTCCCATTTTTCCTGATGTAATTCCAGATACAGATCCCCTAAGATAGTTTCTGGAACTGGATTCAGGGTTTTCAACAAGATGAGTGGAGGTTCTTGGTGAGCCAGCAAAGACTCTGGAAAAAGATTTAGCGCGTACGGTAGCTCAGTTGAACCCTGTTCATCAATGACGCTGGCCACTCCTCTTTGCTCGACACCCGTGTACCAACCTTCATAGCCCCAGGGCTTGGAAATCCTTAGCTCTTGAAGTTTCAATGGCAAATGAGGGCTCTGTAAGACAGCTTGGTGAGCCATTGCGATAGTTTCCAACTGGGAGTTCCCAAGCAGTTGCTGCTGAATTGCAATGGGGTCTGCCACTGTTTTCCATACACATCCTCTAATATTGTCCTGCTGGATTTCTAGAAGTTCTTGGTAGGCGCATGCTGGTTTTTCAGGTAACCATTCGGCAACCAGACTTCTACTACGCAAGACAAAGAGAGTTTCTGATTCCTGAATCTCCTGCTGTATCCAACGACCAAGAGTCTCTGCGGAGATTTCTTTCTGAAGAGGGTGTCCATTGGGGATGTGTAGTAGCCAACTGTTGGGCTCCAAAGGAAGACTAGTGTCACGTAAGGCTGGCCATGCTTCACGAAAGGCAATCACATCCATGCAAATCTCCTTGTGTGTTAGAGGATTGATTTTCTGTATCTAGGTGGCTCCATTGCTACATCTATTCCATGAGTCCATGCTACTTCAGGCGCTATTAGGAGGGTTGGTCCAGGGCTGTGTCTACAGTCTAATTGCCTTGGGTTTTGTCCTGATCTATCGTGCAACTCGACAAATCAACTTCGCCCAGGGGGATCTGCTCATGCTGGGTGCTTACCTTGGCATGCAACTCCAACTATGGGGAGTTCCTTGGTCAGGTGCTTTACTGCTCAGCCTGCTGCTACTATTTCTGTGTGGTTCGCTGCTACAGCTAGGACTACTTTCCCTTTTGCCAAGAGAGAACCCGATCTCTGTGATTCTACTGACGTTGGGATTGGGCTTTGTTCTGCGCTCTCTTGCAACCATGATCTGGGGTCCTGCGCCGCTTTCCTTTCCGAATCCTTATGAACAACAGTTGTTTGCGTGGCAAATTTTGGTGATCAGTGGTGCTCAACTTAGCGTATTGATGGGCAGCCTGAGCGCCTGGTTGGCTATATGGTGGCTGCTCTATCGAAGCAGGATAGGATTAGGTTTGCGAGCTCTTGCACAAGATTACTGGATGGCACAGGCTTCTGGGGTGTCATGCAAACGTATGGAAACCTTGGTTTGGGGGCTGAGTGCAACCCTTGCGGCATTAGGAGGTATACTATTGGCTCCGCTTTCATTGGTTCATCCTGAGTTGGGCTGGCTAAGTATTAAAGCCTTTGCTGCTGCTGTTTTGTTTGGTTTTGGGAATGTTACAGGTGCTGTTTTTGGTGGCTTACTGCTTGGAATCACAGAACAATTTTCCGCAGCTTGGTTTCCGGATGTCTCAAGAGATATGGTCAGTTACTTAATTTTATTGCTCTGGCTGTGGTTAAGAGGTTCTAACAGAATAGGTTCAGCAGCGATTGTGTTCTCAGGAAAATCGTGACGCGATTGAGAACGTTCATTAGTTTTGCGTGCCTTCTGACTATTCCATGGTGGACTTCCCCCTTTTGGTTGTCCGAAGCTCAAACATGGCTGATCTATGCCCTCGCTGGACTGAGCCTGAAGCTCCTATCCAAGGAGGTGGGTCTGATCAGCTTGGGCCATTCAGCTTGGCTGGCAATTGGCGCTTATGGTAGTGCGCTGACACTCCAAGTTGGTGGAGCATGGTGGCTTTCCCTATTGATTGCGGTCTCTCTTGGTGCAATGAGTGGCTGGTTACTGGGCTGGACTACGGAACGACTACAGGGCACTAGCCTGACGGTTTCGACACTGGTTGCCGCCTTGTTGATTCAAGAGTTGTTGCTACTCGCAGAGAATTGGACTGGTGGATACAGTGGTATCTCTGTTGACACGCCTGATTTTCTGAAAGGCAGTACAAACCAACATTGGGGTTACTGGATGAGTTTGCTGGCTCTAGCAGGAGCTTGGCTCTGTTGGCAGCAACTGAAAGACAGTACAATTGGCCGTTGTTGGAGAGCTAGTAAGGATAGCTCACAGGCGATGTGTCTGGGAATTAATCCGCAACGAGCCCGACAGCAAGCATTAGTCTGGAGCGGAGGCATCGCAGCCCTCTCGGGAATTCTACTGGCTTGGCAGCTTCAGTATTTGTCTCCAGAAGCCTTCCCATTGACTCTCTCGCTCGAGATTTTGCTTATTGGTTTGTTGGGCTCCAGCAATCTATGGGGCTTACTCTGTGGAGCAGCCCTGGTCCGTTTTCTACCTCAACTTCTTGCACTGGTTCGGATGAACCTGCCTCCTTCCTGGCAAGACTTACCCGGGCTAGAGCCCCTACTTTTTGGTCTGATCCTAATTTGCTGGATTTGGCAAAAACGCTGGTAGTTTCCTTCAGTTCTTCAGTTGCTTACGCATTCGCTTGAGTGTTTCTCGTGCAGACTCACGATTTTGTCGATCTAAAACCATTCCCTGCCACTGTAGCCACTCCCACATTGGACGTAACTCAGCATGACCAATTGGAATTCGGTGGTTGTTGACTTCTTGAACATAGCGTCTCACCAAAAGTGGAACGGGGACTTCATCCGCAAAGGCTTTGGCTCTTCGAACTGGTTGCCAAATAGGTTCATCCTTCTTTTCTTTTTTGGGAGGGGTCAACTTTGGTGGAGGAGTTTTTACTGAAGTTGTTCCAACTGTAGGCGCAGTTGTTGGAATGGGCAAACTTCCCTGCAAATCATCAGCAGACTCTAAGGGTTTAGTGCGTTGGACAGGTGGGCTGACCGATGGCTGATTTACAACTGGATTAAGCGAAGCTTGAAGAGAAGAAGCCTGTCCAAGAAAGAGTTGTAGTAATTGATTTTTTTCAGTACAAGACGTCTGAAGTTGGCGACGTAGTTCTGTAATTTCTGATCGTAGACTGTCGATGTATTCCCTGGTCAAGGAATCTTGATCCATCTGACGGCTTGTTGTTGGTGAGTTGGTAAGAGAGGCCAAGTTTTCTTTCATGGTAGTCTCGGTGAACAGTGGAATCCGATGTCTGCTATCAAGGGAATCCGATGTTGTACGATTCAATTCTGAGGAGCCCGACCTTGGTTCGTCAATGACTCAGTGAATGCGTTGCCAAATCAGACATCCAAGTGGTGGCAAATCCAGATGAGCACTGGCACCCTGTCCTTGCCAAAGAGCTTCTTCAGCAGCAATGGTTTCCTGTTGATTGAATCCCGAACCTCCATATTCGGGAGCGTCTGAATCAAGCAATTTGTGGTATGTTCCAACTTCTGGAAATCCTACCCGGTAGTAAGTTCGAGGAACAGGAGTGAAGTTGTAAATAAATATTAACGGGGATTCAATACCCTTTGCGCTGCGTCGTAAGAATGAAAATATGCTGTGTTGGGTATCGCTAAGATCAATCCACTCGAAACCCTGCCAATCTCTATCATTGCTGTAAAGTGCAGGGTGTTCTCTGTAAAACCAATTGAGCCCGCGAGAGAAGTTCTGCAATTGTTGGTGAACAGGGTTTTCAAGCAGGTGCCAGTCCAGACTCTGTGCTTCTGACCATTCCCTCCATTGTCCGAATTCACTGCCCATAAAGAGTAGTTTTTTCCCAGGATGTCCAAACTGATAACAAAGATACAGGCGGAGATGAGCGCGCTTCTGCCATTCATCACCGGGCATTTTGTTCAGTAATGAACCTTTGCCATGAACGACTTCATCATGAGAAATCGCCTGTACAAAGTTTTCGGAAAAAGCGTAAACCAGCGAAAAGCTGAGCCAGTGATGATGATACGGGCGATGTACCGGATTCAACTTCATGTAGCGAAGTGAATCATTCATCCAGCCCATGTTCCATTTGAAGTTGAAACCCAATCCGCCGTGGTAGGGCGGATGGGTAACCCCATTCCATGAGGTTGACTCTTCAGCGATGGAAAGAACATTAGGGAAGTAGTGGAAGAGTGTTTCGTGCAACTCCTGAAAAAAATCAATAGCCTCCAAATTTTCACGGCCTCCACTCGAATTGGGGATCCATTCTTCATGGGGTCGATCATAATCAAGGTACAGCATCGAAGCAACGGCATCGACACGAATCCCGTCGATATGGTATTTTTCAAACCAAAACAGGGCATTACTGATCAGAAAATTGCGTACTTCGTGACGGCCATAGTTGAAGATCAGCGTGCCCCATTCCTTGTGCTCTCCCTTTCGTGGATCCTCGTGTTCATAAAGCGTTGTTCCGTCAAATTGGGCCAGTCCGTGGGCATCCTTGGGAAAGTGCCCAGGCACCCAATCGATAATCACTCCCAACCCTTCTCTGTGACATCGATTGATAAAATACATCAGATCTTCTGGAGGACCAAAGCGGGATGTTGGCGCAAAGTATCCAGTCACCTGGTAGCCCCATGAACCATCCAGGGGGTGTTCTGCTATGGGCAACAACTCCAAGTGAGTGTAGCCCATTCGCTTGGCGTATGGGATCAGGTCTTCGGCTAATTCCCGATAGTTCAGAAACCGATTTTCCTCTTCGGGTACTCGCTTCCAGGAACCAAGGTGTACTTCGTAGATGTTCAGGGGTTGAGAGAGCCAGTCCGTTTGCTCCCGTTTTTCGAGCCAGTCTTCATCTTCCCAGGTAAATCCAGAAAACTCTTGAATACATGATGCGGTTGATGGCCGAACCTCGGTAGCAAAGGCGAAAGGATCACTCTTTAGCAGTAACTGATTTGACTGGCTGAGAAGTTCAAACTTGTAGCACTGCCCGGATTGAGCTCCAGGCACAAAGAGTTCCCAGATTCCAGAACCACCTAAGACGTGGAGTAGGTGTCTTCTTCCATCCCAACCATTGAAATCTCCAACTACACTGACTCTTCGTGCGTTCGGTGCCCATACTGCAAAGCGCACCCCGGCAACCCCTTCACGTTGCTCGAAATGCGCTCCAAGTTTTTCATGGAGGAAGCGGTGTTTCCCCTGCCCAAACAGATATTGATCGTAACTACTGATTGAAAGCTGAAAATAATAAGGATCTAGTCGACTGTGCTCTTGACCATCGGCATACATGAAATCGAGCGTATATGGGACGCTAGCAGTTTTCCCTTCACAAGTGCCTACAAATAAGCCCGCAGGGTGTTCCTGCTCCAACTTGAGATCAGGCAATCCAAATTCTTCTGGCCATCTCAGTAGACAGGAAACAGCATCAGGCTCCCAGACACGGATCAGCCAAGTCACCCCTGTTTCTGTGATCTCACTATGAAATCCCAGCACAGATCTTGGTTCATGATGATCCAGCGCTAGCAAGGCCTGAAGTTCATGTTCCGCAAGTTGTTTGGTTAACATCAGCATTTTAAAGAAGGTTGGCAAAGCGTAAGAATTCGCTACGCTATGTCATCCAGTCAGCAAGCTCAAGAAGAGACTCAGTAGAAAATGAAGATCACCAGAGGATTGTCGCAATGCGCCCTGCTTCAATGAAACGTGCTCCAGAAGAAACTCCGGTTTGGCAGAAACTGAAACATCTTCCCGAAGCGCCAGGAGTCTATCAGTTTCGCAATGCATCCGGTGATTTGCTCTACATTGGTAAGGCTAAGGTTTTACGAAATCGGATTCGCTCCTACTTTCAAAAATCTACTGCACATAACCTGCGAATTCAGATCATGGTTTCGTTGGTTGCTGATGTGACTTGGATTCTAACTGACACCGAAGCAGAAGCCCTTCTGCTTGAAGAACAACTGATCAAACTTCACAAGCCACGCTATAACGTGGCCCTCAAGGATGATAAATCTTACCCCTACCTCAAGCTAAGCGTCCAGGAACACTACCCCCGCCTCAACCTTGTGAGGGAGCGTCATGAGCGTAAAGCAGAATACTTTGGGCCGTATCCTTCAGCCCAAGATGCCCGTCACATGATGCGAGTAGCGCTACGCTATTTTCCCTTGAGAACCAGCAAAATGGAACTGGATGGAAACAAGGTCTTTCGTCCTTGTCTCAACTTCCAACTGAAGCGCTGTCTAGCTCCCTGTCGTGGAAATGTGGCTTTTGATGAATATGGGAAATTGGTGCGCCAGGTACGACTCTTCCTGAAGGGTCGTGATCAGGAACTATTGCAGGACCTTGAACGGCGAATGCAAATTGCTTCAGAAACTCTGGAATTTGAACAAGCCGCCCAACTACGTGACCAAATTCAATCATTGCAACGGATCTTCACTCGACAGACGGTAATGTCACCAGATGGAGAAGATCGAGATGTCTTCAATCTCTACCGAGAGGCTGGAACTGCTGGTGTTCAGGTACTCTTCATTCGCAATGGACGCTTGTTAGGCTCAGACTTTTTCTTCTTTGATACGAGTGAACAAGCCTCGGATGCAAATTTACTTGGACAGGCCATCAATCGACTCTACACCAGTGAAATGACCGGTATCCCTCGCCAGGTATTGCTGCCCTTTGAGTACCCTGAAGAAGAAATATTGGCAGATGCTTTGTCCGAGCAAGCTGGACACAGGGTTCAATTAATGGTTCCCAAACGTGGTCATAAAAAAGAGTTGGTAAGCCTAGCTTTTCAAAACGCTCGAGCGAATCTCGAGGAACAAAGAAGGCGGGTCGTTAAAGACAGCGAGATTCTCGGGCAAGTTCAGAATTTTCTTCATCTAAAAAAAATTCCGGATCGGGTGGAGTGCTTTGATATTTCACACTTGAGCGGTGAAATGACCGTTGCTTCGATGGTTTGCTGGGAAGGAAACAAGCCTGCCAAAGAGAACTACCGCAAGTACAAGCTACGGACGATTCATAGCCCGGATGATTTTGCAAGTATGGAAGAGGTGCTAACCCGTCGCTACCAGCGTGCTTTGAGTGGTCAACAACCTCTGCCAGATCTGATCATAATTGACGGTGGGAAGGGGCAACTTAATGCTGCTCTAGCTGTTCTGGAAAAATTAGGAATTGACTGGCATCAGCAGGATATCATTGGTCTGGCCAAGGGACGTTCGGAACGCAGGCGAGGGATAACTCGAGGCAATGATGAAGACTACGAATATGTTGTCAAACCCAATCAAAAAAATGAAATTCGCTTGCAGCGCCACTCTTCGGTACTCTATTTCCTGCAGAACATTCGCGATGAAGCGCACCGCTTTGCCATTGAGTTTCAACGGAAGCTCAAGCGGCAAGACAATCTAAAATCTCTGCTAGATGAAATCCCTGGAGTGGGAAATCGACGCAAGCGAGCCCTACTCAAACACTTTGGTAGCTTGAAACGGGTGCGAGAGGCGAGTGTGGAAGAGTTGGGGCAAGTGTCTGGAATTTCTCCGGTTTTGGCCGAAGAAATTGGGCGTTTTTTCAAGGAATGTGATTCCTTCTTAAAGAAAAAGTACGCAGCTTCACAAAAAGAGAGTTGACAGCTTTTGGGGAGGAATTTATATTTAATGGCTTTAGCTAAACCTTCAGCAGGTCCCCATCGTCTAGAGGCCTAGGACATCGCCCTTTCACGGCGGTAACAGGGGTTCGAATCCCCTTGGGGACGCCACTTCCAAAAAAAGACCTGCTCATCAGGTTCTAATCAAGCTTTATGTGGGGGCATAGCTCAGCTGGGAGAGCGCAACGCTGGCAGCGTTGAGGTCAGGAGTTCGATCCTCCTTGCCTCCACCACATTGCAGCTTTAGTTGCAATTCCTTCAATTTGCTCAGACTTACTTCTAGACTAGTAAAATCAAAACCTGGTAGTCAATTTTTACCCTTCTAGCCTTACCCGCATCTACTCCGTTTTACCCTCTCTAATCTGGCTGGTGGACACGTATATGGACACGTAATTTGTGTCCAAGTTTCAGCCTATTTCTGGTCTTGTGTCGTAACTAATGGATTGATTCGAAGTTCAAGTAAGTCCCTCTCGTCAATCAATTGGTAGCGGCGTAGCATAGAATCTGTCTTATGGCCGACCTGTTTCATAACAATGTGTGAAGCGTTGCCCCCACGCATCGCTCTGGTCACAAAATCATGCCTCAGGTCGTGGAAGCAAGCCCCCTTAATGCCAGCTTTTTCAAGTGAGCGTTTCCATACCTTTTGAACATAGGTAGTCCAGTAGGAAATAGGTTGGCTGTTCACAGACAAGAAAACCTGCTGAGTGTGTACAACTCTTGGGATGTCACTGAGCATTGTCACCACCTCGTGCAATAACCTAACTGAACGGGCCACATCTGTTTTGGTTATTGCTGCTTTCAGACGCACAAAACCGGTCTTCAGATCTACGTCACTCCACTTTAGTTTGAGAATCTCTACTTGGCGCATTCCGGTGCCATGAGCCATGATAACAATTCGCCTGAGCCATAGTGGGCACTCTTCCAGTAAGCGTAGATATTCTGCCTTTTCAAAAACACGTTTGCGCACATTGTCAACTCTCATAGTGGGGTAACGAGAGATGGGGATATTGCTAATGAATTCATAGCTCAATGCCCGGTTCAGCATATTCCTGATGCATCTTTTAAAATTTTAATTGAATCAATCCATAACATGAAATTTAAAGAAAATGATCAAAGAAAAATTCTTTCATTGATGCAAGAACACTGGGGGTTTCCTTTCGATCTACAAAATATAAATGATATGAAATTTAATCTCTTATTACTTTCAGCTTTTCTTGTAATGGCATTTTTCTGCCATCTCTCAAGAATTGAACACTCTCCTAAATGAATTGCTAGATAGACTATTCTGAAAAAAAATTGATTAGTTACTGACTTCCAACAATGAAATATATTTGACCGCACAATAAATTTAACGCAATTTTTTGTGAAAACCCCCGAATCAGAAGAACTTCAATGAATCTAACTTTCGAACAAAGACGTGAGCGGTTTTGGAAGTCTCGGGATGACGCCAAACGACTCATCTATAAAATGGCAGATCGCATATCAGAAATTCCACCAGAACTTGCCGACTACTTCGCAGAAGCTCAGCGGCTGCGATTATTATTTGAAGAAGACCAAACTGATTTTATTGCGAGCCAGATGGGTCTACCCAAATTAGATGAGCGTGACCCAATGTTTTCAGACCGCTGGATTTGCAAGCCACTACATGACGTACACAACAATCAAGCGTTCCGTAAGCCCCTTGGCGCTTCGGGAAGACTTGATAACGACCTCTGGATCAAATGCGAATATGTGGAGTCGAAAGACAAATATCGGGTTACACATCTGCACAACCGGTCAGAGCCAAGCTGCCCTGATTTCATGCCGGTACACCTATCACCACGATTTAAAGTCTATGTTCGGGATTAAATACACGCGGCGTCTCTGGAAAATATTATGGACAGCCAAACGTGGTGTTTTGGAAAAGATTTAAACATTGATTAGAGGTTGAAAATGGACCTTGAATGGAGCGAAGGGCATCTCGAACGCTTCTACAATTTGTGTGAAAACTACTCGGAACATTTCGATGAAGAACGAGCCAAAGAAATTGCGAAGTGGTTAAAAGACCATCAAGAAGAAGTCTATCTCGATAAACTGCTGGAAGAGAAGCTGTCTCATGAAGAGGCTTGGGAAATTGCCAGTAAGACCACCTCTTCAGGTGTTTCCATCGAAGAACTCACTGAAGCCCAGTTAAAGCGCTATCAGGAGTTGAGAGAAGATTTCTTCAGCGCAGCAGATGCTATTGCTCAGGTGACACAACTCACTCCAGAGCAGCAAAGACAGTACAGCTTGTTTCTTGGGGATGGTTTTGGGCCCGATGTCGCTTGGGGTATGGCCTCAAATTATGAACCTGATGATGAAGATGATGAAGATGAGCAATCAATACCGGATGGATACAGTGGTGATGGCTTTCTTGAGACTCCAGAAGAAATTAAGTACGAGTTGAACGAAGCCAAAGCTACTCGTTCTCTTTGCAGACGCTACGGCCGAAATGGCAGAGAGAAACAGGAGCAACTTATCGAGTATGACCGGCGTATCGATCGCTTGGAACATTTGCTCAAGAACTTTGAGAACACCGTCAGTACTGAAGTCGAGGCGTGACATTCGAGTCCCAAATCAGTCAATGAGACTTCGAAAGTAACACTGAGTTTCATCTCAAACCTTTGGAGTGAAATGGATCCCATTAACCCCTTGTATCTATCAACATTTCTGGACGTAGGAGCCGACTGGTGTGAAAAACCCAAGGAATTCGCCATTATCTCTGCTTATGCAACCACTGGAGAGAAATGGTCTGTTGAACGAAATCAGCAGGCAGATGAACGATTACATCAACAGCTGGTTGAGAAGGGGGGCTGGTTGAGAAGGGTTACTGGCTATGCTCCTGACACTGGTCATAATGAACCATGTTGGGCGGTTGCGGTTTCGTTTGACGAAGCCTGTGATATTGGAGAGGAGTTCCTGCAAGACGCCATTTACTATATTGAAGGGGATGAACTTTATGTTAGTCATTGCGATTCAAGACGCATCAAGACCCCAATTAGTAAGTTCTCTTTGAAAATACGTCCGAGAGGTCGTACAAGCTAGCTTGAGAGCAAGCTAAACCCAGACGTCATTCTCAGCGGTTAGCTCACTTCCAGCACCGCCTGTGTTCACCACTCCCTTTGGTTCGACCAGCAACACCTTGCACTCCTCATCAGCGAAGGGCTTGTGTGCTTGCCCACGGGGAACCACGCACATCTCTCCCTCACCCAATTGGACTGTTCGGTCCTTGATCTCAATCCCCATGGAACCCTCCAGCACAATGAAGGTTTCATCGGTATCAGCGTGATTGTGCCATGTGAACTCACCTTTGATCTTTACCAGCTTGAACTGGTAGTCATTCATTTCAGCAATGACTTTCGGGGACCAGTGATCTGAAAAGAGTTCCAGCTTGTTTTGGAAGTTGAGGAGTTGACTCATGCTGGTTCTCAAAGCTTATGAATAACATGCCGTACCACACCCCATATTTGAAAATCATCATCAACTGAAATGGGAATGCTCGGATAGTCTGGATTCTCTGGCTGTAGCTCAAAACACTCCCTTGTCTGCACCAGTCGCTTGAGGGTGAATTCCCCGTTGAGAGAAGCAATCACAACTTTTCCATTGGGTTTCTTCTTGGAGCGATCCACGATCACTAAATTCTGATCAAAGATGCCTGCACCCGTCATCGAGTCCCCGTTAGCACGGACAAAGAAAACGTTGTTGGGGTCTGGAATCAGATACTGATGCAGGTTGAGATAACCATCATAGTAATCCTGAGCAGGGCTGGGAAAGCCTGCGGAGACCATTGATTCAAATAATGGTCGCTAGTACTGCTCAGCGATTGGGGAGTGAACAGGTAGGACGAAGGTGAATGGTAGTAGGTTCATAAAAAGATTTTGTGAGGTGGCATTTAGTGCTGGATACTAATTTTTGTCAGCTTTGCGTGTAATCTTCACAACGGTGAAGGTCGGCTTTGGCAACAGCTTCATCTCTAAGTTTCATGTTCTTAGCCGAAGATGGCGCTGTCATCAAATTCAGAAATGCTTGGTGTGATGGGTACCAAATTCCCAAAACCTCATCGATATCTTGAGTGCCAACTACCTGTCCGAAAACTTCCGTCCTCCAGAGAATCTTTCCACCAACTTCTTTTAGCAATTGCTCCAGAATTTCCATGTAAGCCTGATACAACTTTCCTGTTGGGTACTCAGCAGCATCGCGATACTTGTTGAGATTTAACATAAAAACAGCGTCGTCTTGACTCCCGCGGGCAATCACTTTCATCTTTTCAATTTCGGTCAAATTGACACTTGGCAGTTCAGCCATTTTTGCCTCTTGTAATTCTGGGGTGAACACGATGCGGAATCCTTAGCATCTATGAGCTAATTTAAGCATGGAGGGATCCGTTTGAATGGGATCTCAGGTGGTTGGTGGATTAAGAAATTTTCTCAAGCGAATAGACATCAGCAACAGCATTGTTTGCTGTATTCCATTCTTGAACCTTTGATGAAGACATGATGCTTTGGAGGCCTTCCATATCAGTCACATTCAAAAGCCCAACCGCCGTATTGTCATTCATTTTTGTCACTTCCCACGCGGAAGTGCACCGACGAACGTCATCTCCTACTTCTGCCAGCATTGCCGTAAACTCTTCGTAAGAACAATCAAACTTTGTCACGATACAAATATTCATGAAGTTCACCTGATCAGAGGATTGGGGATTCAATCGGATTGAATCCCGTTGAAGCATTAGAGGTTATTTCAGAGGGGTGGCACCTGTCTCCGATCGGGTAACCTGACCATCGCGAATGTTATAAACCGCCATCAAAGCTTCTTTCGACCCATCAGGATATTCGTTGAAACTGTGTACAACTCCAATCTCATCATTTTCATAAATCACCCTGAAGTCTCGCATGACAGCAGTTGGTCCATCGGTGTTCCACCAATCCCAACCTAGCATCTCAGACTTTGTGACTTGGGTTCCACTCTGATGACGAACAAAAATGAAATCATCGGCCATCAATTGATCCATAGCTTTGACATCCTTTGTCTGAAAAGCATCGTGTAATTTCTTCATCAACCCCATACCTAATCCTTTCAATTCTAAAATTTATTCTATTAGTGATTTCGAATCATAAAGAAGTGCTAGATTCAAATTTTAAACATCCAAAATACCGATTAGATTGAGTAATCTCAGATAAGACTACTTGTTCAGTGCTTGATAAGCTAATACAGCTTTCCCAGCAGCTTCCAGATTGGTAGTTATTGGTTTAGAGTCGATAAGTTCAATCCCTTCTAAACCTGTGAAAATTCCGGATACAGGCACCATCCCAACTGCTGTGATTGTTTCTGAATCGATCTCAAAAATTTTGATAGCTTCAGTAGTGATGAATCATGTCTTCTGCTGGTTCGACCAGTTTGTAAGACACTTTTTCTCGATGAGAAGGTTCTTTCATATATGCTGCAAAAGTATCGTTGCTCAATTTGAATTTAAAGAAATGCAAAGACGTTGTTGCCTCATGATAGAACGATTAGCAGGTGATTCTTCGTTATCTATCCCCCAAGTAAGTTGACTAAAATCCACTGATTTGGATTTTTTGTAGAAATCTAGCTATCAACCTTCGAGAGGAATCATTTGCATTGTCGACATATCTACTCCAACTTCATCGAACGCATTTTGATTTTCCACCATCACTTTTTGCATGGTTTCCATTGATACAACTTCTTGAACAACATAAGCCCGACCAGTTTCCGGGTGATATCCATACCCAACTACATCCACTCCAGCATCTGAGCGTATCTGCTTATGGCGATCACTTTCGAAGACACTTTTCCAATGGTCCCAGCCTTTTGTGATTTTTGCAGAAGCAAGAATTTTCATTTTGTTCCTTTGGTTTTGGATTCTCAAATTTATTCAAATTTTTAAGCCCAGTGCCACATTTCCCAGTTAGCATTCCCTGCAGCATCAACATCATATTCTTGGACGATTGCCTTACCGTTCAAACTCATCAGAGATGGTACCGTGGTTTCGATATAAACAATTCCACGAAATTTCGTTGAACCATCTGGCTCAGTTCTGCCAACACCACTTGCTCTCAAAGTAGCCACTCCGTCAGCAGCCATTAGTACGGCTGAATTTGGACACTCTCCGTACATGCTGCCATCAGCTTTCATTTCAGCGTGATATGTACCCATGAACTGCACATCAACTCCTGCAATCTTCCCACTACCTTGAGCAGTGATTTCAAATTTTGGCAAGGTTCCCTCTGTAGGTAGTACCTTGCTAACAGAGGTTGCCGTGGCGGATCCAATTTTTTTGCCTAACATAAATAATCCTTTTCATATTGGGTTGAAGAAATCTTTGTTCGGGTATCGGTTTTACCAAATATTCAGTCATGAGAGCCTCATATACCAACTGGAAGGAAGTCAAAAATCAAGTAAGTCTGAAGTGATGGGATGTTTTTTTAAATTTGTTGTTTGCTCTTACCAGATATAATTCAGTGTTACAGCAAATTGAGAAGGATGGGACTCGGTTGGTCTAAATTCAAAATTGTTCTATTCAAATAGTTCAGTTAAGGCGATTTACAACTCTACTGAGTCTACTTTTGAGGATAGGATAGATCTTTTGGGATTTAACCCTGGAACCAACAAAAGTTCTATTCCCCAAGTTCTCTCGAAAGCGTGTTTCCTGATACTACGGGTGGTTTGTAGAGATTAGTGCTTGTTTGTTCTCCCTCACCAGAATCCTCCAACAACTCCACTGAATAGATCTTTGTTGTGGTCGAATCAAAACTAACTTCAGTCTCTTCGAGAAGATCCTCATGGATTTCTTCAGCAAAGTATCCCACTAAATCTTGCTCCAAACGACTGTAAAGCTCTTTCAGTACATCATCACGACTACCAAATTCAATCGCTAGTTCCTTGATTACTTCTGGTGAGAATTCATAAATCACATCCAAAGAAAGTTTGAGTTTCATTCAGTTCGTATTCGCTTAATACTTGAATATTATTTTGAGTTACACCCTTTATGTTGCAGACTCGTAGATCAGGGATTTACTTAACATAAGAGTTGATCAGAGGACAAACATAAATAAAAATTGAGGCAAGTTCTGATCTCTAAGAAGTTAATGAGATCAGAAAGGTACTTGCACCTGTAAGCTAAAATCACATAGATTTAAAATTAAGTAATTTTCTCAAGAGAGTAGACAATATCAACACAGTTGTTCGCTTTATCCCACTCTTTCATCTCGGGGCTTGTCACCAGTGCTTGTAAAGCTTCCATGTCAGCGACATTCATGAACATCGCGGTTTTATGTTCGTTAATTTCGGCAATTTCATATTCAGAAATAAACTTTTTTGTCTCTTCCTCATATGATTTTACCATCTTTCTGAAATCATCTACGGTACAACTGTATTCTGATACAACACATAGATTCATAAGTCCTCTCTAATTGATTGAATCCTTACATGACGAATAAATTTTTACATGGGCTCATGATCCCAAATTAAAAACATGTAATCCCATTCGGTTTGAGACATTGCCAAACCAATGATTTATTTGTTGGGCGCCTGATACGCAGAAACCACTTTGTTGGCAGTTTCCATTGCATAGGTCATTGACTTAGAGTCTATGATTTCGATCGCTTCAAAAGAGCTAAAGGTTCCAGTTGATGAAGTGACCATTTCAACAGCAGCCATGTTTTCTGCACTGCCGTCCATGATAGCCACAATCTCCGCGCTGCTCACACTGAAGTAGAGGTTATGCATTTTTACATTGAGTGCGGAAAATAGTTTATTGGCAGCTGCCTCACGATCTTGGGGGTTGTCAACCATTCCCTTGAATGCCGCGTTGCTATACTTTGCTCTGGCCAGATAAAGCGCCATGATCTCTCCTTGCTTTTGGGTATATGGTTGGGATGCGAGCATGAACGCATCAATAAATGTAGTCCAACTAAATAGTCAGTAGAGGAAACTTTCAATAGATTTTTCGGAGTACCAGCAGAGCCAACAAACTAGATCTGAAGCTCAATGGGGGGGCTCAATTACACAACGCCTCACAGGGCAACCCATCCTTGTCACCGTCCAAGCGACTGAGTCCACATTGATTCAAATAATGGACGCTGGTACTAGTCTGCAATGGGGGAAGACAGGACGAAGGTGAGTGGTAAAAGGTTCATGTAAGGGTCTTGGATATTTAAATTAATGGGTTGAGACTAGGGCCTGTCATCAATTTAGCCAAATGACCGCAGCTACCCAGTGAATAGCTCCCAGAAAAGCACAGGCTCGCTTATCGTAGCGGGTGGCAATCCCCCGGTACTGCTTCAATTTGGCAAAGAAGTTCTCAATCAGGTGCCGCCAGCGGTACTTGTCTTGGTCGAACTCCCAGGGATCCTTTTGCTTAGACTTCGGTGGAATCACTGCTTCCACTTGGTGCTGCTCCAAGCGATCCAGCAGCCTTGCTCTTGCTGCGTAGGCTTTGTCCGCTAGAAGGGCCTGGATCTGATCCAAAAGAGCTTCCAGCA
>Ga0233439_10002741_pt1 | contig 19378 bp, 20 predicted proteins | sample SI_123_September_6_FD_182713 | JGI IMG/M metagenome (GOLD analysis project Ga0233439, IMG submission 182713) | Seawater microbial communities from Saanich Inlet, British Columbia, Canada - SI_123_September2016_100_MG | ecosystem: Environmental > Aquatic > Marine > Inlet | place: Canada: British... | reverse complement strand
TGATCAATTAATTCATCCCATTTGCTTTGTAATCTGGGCGTAAATCGAGGGTCATAGAAGATTAGAACATTATTTGAATTGCACTTTGGACAGTAGACAGGATAACCTGGGGATGTTGAGCATATCTGAACCTTTTTGCTATGAGGCCTGATATGGCTCACTGAAACATCTCTCTTCTGGTCTTAAACAACTCGTAGGAGTTTTTGTTTAATCCCTCTAGTAGTTCTGCAACTGTCTTGTAGTCCAAAAAGAGGTGGGTATTGCCACATGCAATTATGATGCCCTTTGCATTTTCTTCTTCATACTTTATCAATTGCAGATAATCGCCTTCAAAAAAAACATCAGACATTATTTTCCTCCTGTTCCTTTATTGCACGGGCTTTGTTTTCTGTATATGCACTCTGATTGTCAGTATCGAATTTTATTGCCTTTTCAAAACATGTGATTGCTTCAAAATATTTTTGTAGATTTGCATATGCAATACCTTTTTGATTCCATGCTTCACACCAATTCCGATGTACATTTTCAAGACAAATTATTGCTTCTTGGTATTGACCCAATACATTTAATGCAGTTCCCTTATAGTACCAAGCAATAGCAAGTTTAGGATTGATCCTAATCACTCTGTCTAAACATACAATGGATTCTGCATATTTGTTTTCTAGACCTAATTTTACAGCCTTGTTTAAAAAATGACTTGTTCTATCAGGTGGTTTTGATTTTTGTATTAGAACTTTTTCAAGTTCTGTTATTTTTCGTACCATGCGCAATTAGTACATTTATGATATTTAGGGGTTTAACTATACTTAATATTTGTAAAAGTATGTTTAATAATACTTAACTTTTAGGCGTAAATCATATCATGAATTATCATTTTTAATTTCTGCAAATCTTTTCTTTAATTGCATTTTTTCCTCATGGCTTAATTTTCCTTCTCTTGTATCCTTTTCAATTAATTCCCCAAATGCATGCATGAAATATTGAAGATCCATCAAAAAGTTTGTTAAAATATTTTTAAATTCCAATAATTTCTCTTTATCAAAAGTAGTATCACTCATTTCGTGAATCAAATTATTTCTTTGGCCAACAAATGATTCAATATTTTTTTCATATCTTATTTGATTCTCTAAACAAAATTCTAATATTTCAAAAATTTTAATATTAAAGAAAGCTACAAATGCATCATTAATTTTTCTTGTATTTGTTAGATTTCGATTATTTTCAAAATATATTTCTTCAATACTTTTATCGTGACTTGAAATTTCTTTTAATTCATTATAACTTAAATTAATAAAAAAACGTTTAGATGATTTATTTTTAGTTTTATATTCTTCTAAAACTTTAGTAATTGCAATTTTTATTCCATTTTCTAAAATTGATGATAATCTAATCAACACATAGTTTTTAGTATGTTGTTTCATTTCACCATCTGAAAAAAAACTATCCATTAATTCTAATTCTTTTTGAATTTGTTGTTGTGTTATCATAATGTTCTCATTTTGCCTCTTTCAATTTTTTTATTTATTCGTTTTAATTCATTTTGTTCTTTAATTGTAAGATTTTCAGCTGAAATATTATTATCAAAATAATTCATTATCTCTGAATTTGGTAATATTTTTTCTAATATGTCAGTTCTACCCAATTCTCTAATTTTTTTATCTATACTTTCATTATCTAATTTTATTTTTTTGTTTAAACCTATTTTTGTTAAAAATGAATATTTATCTTCAGGCACAATTTTCGATAATTTTTTAGTATATTTACTAACATTTGAAATATCGTCTAATTCAAAATATGCAAAAATTATGAGTTCTAATGCATGGATATCTTTGTCATTTAATTTTAATTTATCATTTGCAATTTTAATTAATTCATTACTATCTATGTCATATTCCATTTTTGCTAATTGTTCATCTGATGGTATAGAAAATTCCTTTTGGTGAATTTGAATTAATTTATTGTGCAAAATAACTAATGAATTATATGCTAATTTTTGTCCCATTAATTTTTGAACAGTAGCTATATCACGAATTTTACTACATAATCTTAAAAATAACTCCTTATTTTTTAAATCCGGTTTATTTACTGTTAATTTAAAAAGTGTAGCCCAATTATCGCTCATTAGTTTGGTTATTTTTCTAATTTCAGCTAATTCGTTAGATAATGTTCTAGCAGCCGTTTTATCATTTTCCTGCATTGCAGTCACAATTCGTTGAAAGAGTTGCCCATCTCTTTCCTGTTCTCGTTCCATAGATCTTGTTATTATTTCTAGGATTTTTTCTTTAATTTCAAAAAACGATTCATTCTTAAATTCTGGTTCAGGTAATTCTGGTTCAGGTAATTCTGGTTCATAATTTGAATTATTTTCTAATCTACTTCTAACCTCTTCATATTCTTTAACTGGTATTGTTGAATTACTTGATAATTTTTTAAAAATACTCCTTGCTTTTCCTATATTGTTATTTTTTATTAATGCCTGAGCATAATTTATGCCTGTTAGATGATGATCTTTGTTGAGATTATATGATTTTCGTAGATTTTTTTCAGCTCCTGCCCTATCTCCTGTTATCATTTTTTGAATTCCACTATTATACCATGGTTGGTAATTTTGTGAATTTTGTCTAATAGCTTTATTGAAATAAAATTCAGCTTTTTGAATATCGTTAATTTGACTGTACATGCACCCAATATTATTCCAAAAAATTTCTATTTGTTGTGCACTTGATGGACTGTTAAAAATTAAACCAATATTTGTTGTTACAATTTCATCTATTTCTTTATAATATTTTTCAGCAGTATAAAACTCTTCAATTGACATATACATATTTGCAAGATTATTATTGAATCTTTTATCATCTTCAAATTTTTGTGTACCTTCCTTGAATGTTTTAATTGCCTCTTCTGTATTGTTAATTGATTCTAGGTTTCCCTTTGTAAGTAAAAAATTTGGATCTTCATATTTATGGTAATAATTTTCACATTCAATTATTTTTTCATCTGTATTTTCATGTATGTCTTCAATTTGATTAGAAACATGTATTGTGTTTACACAGATTTTTTCAGTTTTTTTACTTTTTTTTAAATATTTTTTTGAAGAAAATTCATAAATTCTTTTTCTGTCTTCATTACTGATTCCATCTGCTATGTCTTTGTATAATTGTGATAGAAATAATTGTATTTTATAATATTCAATTGTTTCTGGAAATTCTTCTTTGATTACTGTTACTATGTGATTTGGATCTTTTTTGTAATTGAATCCATTATTTTGATATTCATTAACAAATTGTTTAATCTTTGAATTGTCACATTTTTGAAGTTCTGAAAATATATCTGGTTCGTGGCTATAATTTTGTAAAATACTGCCTCTGCTAATTATTTCAAATTGGATTGATTTTGTCAAGACTAGTCAAATATATCTAATTTTTTTAAGCATTTAGGATTTTTTATCTAAATCACTCTTGATTTTCATGTTTGTATGTTTTCTAAATTCCTTATTAACAAATAATGATGCATTTTCAGGTAGTGTTGGATCTAGTTGTAAATTCTCAATGAGTTTGTAGTGTGGATATTTTATGTTTTTTTCATCGTCTTTGTGAAGCAACAAAATAGTCATTGTTCCATTTGTGAAAGGACCATCGCCTCCCCCGTAGAAACTCTCTCCACCTATGAATTCAACAGTATAGTCATTTTCATTACAATATTTGTTTAATTTATCGACTTGACTCACATCAATGTGGTATGGAAAAAATACCAATGAGCGAATTGTTTTTGGAATGTGAAACACATGATCAAAATTAAATCTCACTTTTTCTAGAGTTAAATCTAGAAATCTATTATGTTCGCCTACCAAATTTTTAATATGAATTTGACTAATAGCCATTATTTTCTTTTCCTCCAATCTCCACTTTGAATTATTTTGTAACCATCTGTTGTGTCATTCCAGACATATGTCCAACAAACTCCTTCACTAGAATTAATTAAAATTCTATAATACAATGATGATTCATTATACTCTGTAAATCCCTCTACACAATCAATTATGTGAAATGAACTTGTATCATTTCTGATTTTATGAATTTCTCCATACACTATTCCTTCCTCTATGACTATGGCTGGAAATGCACCAATATTGTACATTTTTGCATTGATTGTAATGTTTTTTGAGCCTAGTGAAATCTTGTTCATTATTATCTCTCTGGATTCTTGCTTTCTTAGAGTTCCATAAACAAATACCGAATCAATCATTTTACATTTTTTATTTTCTGATGCAAACATCAAATTCTCATTGGCCCATGGGAATTTATCTAATATTCCAAATTCCTTGTAACCGTCTGAAACTACTTTGACATAGTTTTGATTTGGTTTTACAAAATCTTTTTTGTTTTTTGAACTTACTACATATGTAAAAGCATCAAATGTTTTTCCACTCTCATCAATTACAGTAATTGAAATTTTCTTGTAGAAATTTGGACTTCCTTCTTTAAAATCCAATAAATCCCAATTCTCAACTTCAAACAATTTTCCTGCAACTGCATGACCTGTTTTTGGTGTAACATCTAACACTCCTCCTTCTCTACCTTTTGAGTAGACTGGAAATTGTAGTTGATAGTCTGGCAGAAAAAATATCCCATCTGAGATATTAATTGAATCTACAAATGATTTTTTTGCATTTATCCCATTTCTTTTTTCAAACTCTCTAAGATCTTTGAGATTTAGGTTTGAACCATATGCAAAATATAACTGACTCATTTTCTCTCTCCTTGAGTTTGTGACTCATTTGATTTAGGTATAGATAATGGTTTTTCAGTAAGACCATTACCTTCCTCAAAACACTGAGTTTGGTATTTACAAAACTTACAGAGTCCCGAGATTTCTCCTTTAGGAATCTTTTTGGATTCTTTAGAATTTTCAATTTCTGAAATTCTAGTCTTAATCCAGTCCGTGAGGTCTCTTTTTTGTACCTTGTATGTTACAATATCTGTCATGTCAGCATAGACAATGTTTAGATTCTCAACTGGCATGTATTGCGAAAACATTGTATCATAACACTGTAGTTGCAAAATGTGTTCTAGTTTTGGTAAGAACCCTTGCTTTATTTGCCATCTGACAAATTTTGTAGTTTTTAGATCAATGATGGTTTTGGTTTTCCAATCATACATGTCTAGTCTTCCTGCAAGTGTTGCAATTTTACCATTATCTAATGGAACATAATATTCCATATCCATCTCTCTCCATTTGTAGGCATATGTCATGTTGTGTAAAAAGTCTCCACGAACTGTGGCCCACATACTTTCAAGAGTGGTATCTGCAAGAAGTTCTTCTTGAGGTATTCCTAACTGCTTGTATGCAGATTTTCTCTGGCATCCAACCAATTCAGTTACAGAATATCTTGATTTGTAATCTTTGGAAAATTTTCCATTTCTTTTTTGTAAAAAATTCATAATTCCCTCAGGAGTATCAATTTCTTCTGTTTGTTTTTCAAGTGCAATGGTGCTCATAATCTTTGAACCTCCAATACTTCTTGTACTGAAAATCTTCCAAGGCATTTGTACAAAATTGCTTGAATGATATTCAACGGTCTAGTGCTTTCAGCTATTTGCTGGACGATAAGGTCGTCACCCATTTGATATGAAAGTTGTTGTGATTTCATACCATTTAGAGGTCTTTCGTATTATCTTAGATTATTTTTGTACTGTACAAAAATATTTTGTACATTGTTGTAAAAATACTCATATACTTTAAATTTATTTTATAATTATACAAAATGACTATATTTATTGCTCCAATAGGCGTAAAAACAGACCATGTTAAAGGATGGCTTAAAGAAGAATCTAGAGATGTAACTACTTTATGGTTAATTCATAGTAAAAAAAGTTCAAAGTATGATTTTCCAAAACTTGCTAAAAAACTTGAAAAAGATTTAAAATTATCATATCCTCAAATTGAAATTAAAAAAGCAATTTTAGAAAATGCCTTTAGAGAGGATCCTACAATTGATGCAATTTTAACTATTATTTTAGATGAAGAAAAACATGACCCATCATTACTAAGAAATGAATTTGTTGTAAATATTACTGGTGGCACTAATGCTGTTGCTGCAGGTGCTGTACTTGCTGCAACATTTTATGGAACACGTGCACAGTATGTTTTAGAACCTCAGAAAGGTGATTCTAGAAAAACAAAATATGTCTATGAATTACCAATACGTCCAATCGGCATTGCTAATATGAATCAAAATCAATTAGATGTTTTAAAAATAATTGCAGAATCAACATATGAGATTGAGGATACTCCAAAGAATTTAGATTCTCACAAAACTGATGGTTGCATTACTAGAAACAAATTATTAGAAAAACTTGGATGGGATAAAAAAGATGAAAACTCATCAAGAAAACTCGGTGCTACAAAATTAACTGCAATTGCAAAAAAACTTAAGGCATCTGGAAATATTGAACAAATTAATTTTATTGAAACTTATGTTGATAAAAATTTTGATAAAAAAGAAATAACAAACATTAGTCATGGCTATACAAGTAAAACTAAAAATAAAAAACATCGTGCTAATTGGGAAATTGTAAAAAATACTAATGAAGTTAGATATGTTGTTACTACTGCAGGAAAAAGACAGGCACGAGATTCACTAATGTTTAATATTTAGTACAAAAAATTATTGTACAGTCCATATTTTTTCTAATTAGAATGTAATTCAAATAATATGTATGAAAAAAGAAACAAACACTCAATTCTTTCAAGTAGATATTCCTGAGGGAATTATCTCCTTTTTAGAGAAAAAATCTGGAGTTTTTAAAAATAACAAAACTCCATCATATGGGGTTAATCAGATTGTTCGTTGTTTGAGAAAGTCATACTATGAAAAAACCAAAAAGAAAAGAAAATCAAGTAAGTCCCTTGATAATTTATGGCCTACAGTAAGAGGCGATCTACTTCATCAAATGACTACTGCGTATAATTGGAATGAACTTGACATGGATTTTCAAATTCCTTTAGGGGATGGTTCTGTAGGAACTGTTTCTGGAAGACTAGACATGTATGATTGGAAAACCAAAACCATCATTGATCTAAAAACTACTAAAGATGTTTACTCACAAGCACAAGAAGGAACTATTCCTAAAAAAGAAGATATTTTACAAATTCAGTGTTATGGAACTATTTTTTCAAGTGTTATTCCAGTCCAAGAATTAGTTTTAGTGTATGCTGATCTTAATGATATGATAGCATTTCGTATCGTCAATGAAGACAAAACTTGGTGGTTAAAAGAAAGAATATTGGAACTTGAAAATTCTATTTCTCTAAAGGAACCTCCAAGTCGTCAAGTTTCTAAATTATGTCATTTTTGTAAATATGAGAGTGAATGTAATCCATTTACTGAGGAAATAGTTGAAATTCCAAATTTATTAAAAAATTCTACAATTAGGAGGAATGATCATGTTTAGATACTTGAAATTTTATTTACTACATGTGTCATTTTTTGACAAATTACAATGTAATACATGTGGAGGGCTTGCATAATGTTTAATCCTCTAACTGCTACCAAAGAAATTCAAAAAAGTTATGTAAATTTCTACAAAACAAATTTTACATTAGGAAATGAAAAACTAACTGAACAATTTAGTAAACTTTCTGAGAATAATAGACTTTGGAGAGAACCATTTATTTCAATTGGCCAAAAATATCTTCCTGGTAAAACTTTAGACCAATTAAATTTAGAAATTAAATTAAATGATGATTTAATTAAATCATTGTCTTTAGAAAATTTATTTTTACATCAAGAAGGTGCAATTAGAAATATTGTACATTTAGAAAGAAATACAGTTGTTTCTTCAGGTACTGGTTCTGGAAAAACTGAATCATTTCTAATTCCTGTCTTAAATGAATGTACAAAATCTGAAGTAACTGGAATTAAAGCAGTTTTAATTTATCCAATGAATGCATTAGCAAATGATCAAGTCGATAGATTACGTGGAATTTTATTTGAATTAAATAAAATTAGACAAGAAGTAGGTAAACGAGAAATTACATTTGGTATATACACTGGACCAACTGCCCGTCAAATTAATGGTAAATCTGGTGAATTAAATCCGGATCTAATTCATTTGTCTTTCAAATGTCCTTCATGTGATAGAAGTGATGCACTAAAATGTTCTGCAGATAATGGAAAAGTAATTTTAACTTGCAAATATGAAAAAGAATTAAAAATTAAATTTCAAATATTTACACGAGAGGAATTAAGAAATAATCCCCCTGATATTTTGATTACCAATTACTCTATGCTTCAAAGAATTTTGGTTAATCAAGATGATAAACCACTTTTTGAAAAAAATAAAATCAAACATCTTGTTATGGATGAAATTCACGCATATGGTGGTGCAAAAGGTGTAGATGTTGCGTTATTGATTAGACGTTTTAAACGAAGAATATTAAACGATTCATTTGAAAAACAAAAACCCATTTGTATTGGAACCAGTGCAACAATGTCCAAGGCATCTGATTCTCAAATTAGAAAAGCCAAGATAGGTGATTTTGCCCAACGTCTGTTTGGTGATACCTTTGGAAATGAAGATATTTTTGAAGGTAAAAAAATGGATTGGAATTTACCCTCAATTTCTCAAATAAACAAGTTTGAAATTTTATCTCTTCCTGAATCCATTGAAGAATTTACTAATGAGAATTTTAACTCTGTTTGCAAGCAAATATCTGATGAATCAATTCCTAATTTAGAAACAAGTTTGAAAAAATCTGTGTTTCTTGGTAAACTTTTGTTGAAAAATCCATTTTTTCAAGAATTAATCAAATCTCTATCTGAACCAAAATCTCTAACTGAGTTAAAGCAATCTGTTTTATCTAATACTTATCTAAAAGAAAAATTAGAGCCTTCTTTTGATGAGACTAGTTTAGATGAATTAATTTGGTCTTATCTTAAAGCAGGTAGTTTAGCAACAATGCTCTCTGGTAAAAATTATGAACCTCTATTGAAAGTAGGTGTTCATAATTTCTTTAGAATACTCCCAAAAATTTTCATGTGCACAAATCCTCAATGTGGAGAAATGTATTTTACACCAAAAGAAGAATGTGAAAAATGTCAAAAGTTAATCGAAGAATTAGCTGTATGCAGAAATTGTTCTTCAGAATTTCATGTTTCAAATGTTTCTTTATCTGAAATTGAACATGAAGGATCTCAAAAGTCAGAAAAACAAAGATTGGGAAAAAAATTATTGGCAGCTAAAGCAAGACAAAATCCAGATCCTGAAAAAATTAAAAAGCTTGAGGAAGAAACTGAAGAATATCAAAATAAACCCATCAAAAGATATTCTGCAAATGATGTAAACCAAAATCCTGAAGAATTGTGGTATAAATTAATAGATGAATTACCTAAAGAGTCTCCTGGAGAGGAACATCCTCGAACATTTTACAAAAAATGTTTAGATTGTGGGTCTTTTAATTTAACAGATAAACAAAAATGTGAATTAGAAATAGATGAAGGAAAGATTTGTAATTCTGAAAAATTAGTTTTGGTCGAAACTTTTCCTCCAGGTAGTGGTGTTAGTAGAAAAACTTGGCGTCCAAGAGATTGCCCTGATTGTGGTTTTGCATATGGTGGAGCCGGTTATGCTGTAACAAAATTTGAAATGGCTCCAAAACAAGCAAGCACAAATCTTTTCAATATTGCTTTTGACAAAGTAGATAATCATAAATTATTAGTTTTCACTGATAGTCGACAAGATGCTGCAGAACTTGCTAGATGGTTAGATTTTGCACATGAAGATACAGCGCTTAAACAATTAGTTGTTCAAAAACTTCAAGAATTATCTGCTACTGGACGCAATGATATTGGTTATCGTGAATTAATTAATGATGAATTAATGCCATTCATTACAAATAATTGGTATAATTTCAACTTAGAAGATTTTGATCGTACTGCTGAAGAACTTGAAAAGAAAATACTTCTTACAATCACTGATAAAAAACGTTTAGCCATAGAGAGAATGGGTTTAATTGAATGTAATTACAGAGGTTTGCAAAATATTACAGAGTTTGAACATAATTGGAAATCTGCATTAAATAATTGGAAATTTGAAAAAACTCCAACTACTGATATATTGGAGATTTTGAATCTTAAATCTATTTCATCTGAATTGATGAGTAATTTTATTACAACAATATTGAATATGATGCGTAGACGTGAAGCAATAAAAGGTTTAGAAAAAAGAGACTGGAATGAAAAATTTGAAGCTGAAGGATTTGATTGGGATACCCATAATGAAAAAATAAGTTATCCTCGAGGAACTAAAATCTATAATCTTGGCAAGTCATCACGTAATTCATTTTTAAAATACACTCTAAAAGTTTTTGAACTTGGTGATGAAACAGCTGAGTCCAAAAGAAATGCATCCCAAATTTTAGAGGCAGTTTGGAATTTTGTTAAACTAAAAGGATTTGTAATTAGAGTGAGATTAGAAAAGTTTCGACAGCGTGAGCCTACATTGGCATATGTTGTTTCAACAGGTAATTTGAGATTATCACTTCCAAAAGAAATTCAATTATGTGCTGAATGTCATGAGACAAATACAAATTTACCAAATAATAATTGTCAAACTAATATTCGTTCACGATTATGTCCTGGAAAAACAAAACAAATTCCATATACTGAATTTCTGCTATCAAAACAAAATGATCATTTCTTTATGATTTTCAAAGATGATATTCCTACTAGAATGGCTACAAAAGAACATACTGGAGCATTGTCTGAAATAGAAAAGAAAACTATCCAGGATTCATTTTCATCTGAAGATGCAGATAGTCGTAAAGTAGATGTTGTTGTAGCCACTCCTACTTTAGAATTAGGCGTAGACATAGGGGATCTTACATCTGTTGGATTATACAAATCCCCCCCATCTGCTATTAGTTATACTCAAAGAGTTGGTAGAGCAGGAAGACGAGATGGAATTTCTTTTATCAATACCTTCTTTTTTAATAGTCCGATAGATGAATTTTATTTTCGGAATCCTCAAGAATTAATCAAAGGAAATTTTTTCCCTCCTTTCATAAATTTTGAAAATGATGAATTGATTAAAAGAAATTTTAATTCCATTATTTTGGAAGAACTTGCATTATCTGAACATGGAGAATTTTTAAATCAATTCACTAATGATTTTATTATAAATAGAAATGAAAATATGAAAAAAATATTAAATTTTGTTGATGAAAAACGAGATTTGTTTATTGAATCATTTCGTTATATTTTTGATGATATACCTGAATATAAGCAAAAATTTGATTTAACTGAAAAAATTAAAGTATTCACAGAAGAGTTTAAAGAAAATTTTAATGATGCATTAGATATTTTTGTAGATGAATTACGTTCTGCACAACAATCAATAGATGATTATCAATCAATGTATGGAAAATTATCTTCTGAAGACTATTGGAAATTAAAAGAACTTGAACATCGATTATTAGATTTGAAAAAAAGAAAATTGTCTACTCATTTATTTGATGTTAACTTTTTACCTCGATTTGCATTTTCTGGTAAAATGGTACAAATTGAAGATTCAAAAGGTTCTATGTATCAAGGTGGTCGTCCACGAAATATTGCTCTTACTGAATTTGCACCAAATTGTGAAATTACATGGAAAAAGAAAACTTTCAAATCTATTGGAATAGACCCTGATAAAGCTGCAGAACGATTCAGTACATGTAATCATTGTAAAAAATATTTCAGTACTGATCCAATTGATAATACTGAATGTCCTTTCTGTAAAAATATTATCCAAACAGGTCCACCAATACGTTCATTTTCTCCTAATCGAATTTTTATTAAAGAAAAAAGTAAGAGTGTGACTGAAACTGCAAACTATAATGAGCCTAAATTAGATATTTACATGCCTAAACCTAAACATGAGCCAGTTTCAAAAAATATTTCATTAAATTCCTATGACATTGGATTAACTAAATTTGGAAATACTACAATGCTCTTGACTGTTAACGAAGTATTTACTGAATTTGATGATCCTGATGAAACTTCAGAAAGAGATAGAACTCAAATAGAAATATGTAATAAATGTGGTAAAGTAAAAGAATTTGTTAACGAATTACAACATAGACCTGTTAATAAAAAATTTGTTATAGATAAATGTCATGGTCCTTTTGAAGATGCTGGATTGCATAATAAAATGCCTACAAATATTATTTCAATTCAAATTAAAAATAAAAATAACGATACATACATTGATGATAAAAAATTCCTTGTTACTTTAAAGAATGCAATAATTAATGCAGGTCAAAGTGTTGCAGAGGCAATGGAAGGAGAGCTTGAGGGAGTAATTAAAGAAAATGAATTAATTCTTTTTGATAATGTAGATGGCGGTGCAGGGTATGTTGATATAATTTATGAAAGATTTAATTTAGTTTTAAAACGAGCATATGATATTTTAAGTCAAGAAATTACAATTTACAAAGAAGTCTGTGATAAAGGATGCTTACATTGTTTATGGTCATATAGGCGTAAACGCGACATACCATTTATTGATAAACATTTAGTTTATCCATTACTACAAGAAAGTTCTAATTTATCTACTCAAACATCTGAAATCAAAAAAAAACCACAAATTTTTGAATTCGAAAAATTAATTTCAAATCCTAATTCTTTGATTGCGTCAGAATTTGTAAAAAATGCATTTCAAAATGCAACAAAAGAAATTAAAATTTTTACTTCCACAATAGATGATAAAAAAATTGATTGGGATTCTGATAGGGCAAAAAGTTGGATAGATATAGTTGGATCATTACGAAATGGACCTGAAAATGTGCCTATTTCCATCTATATCAAAAACCGTTCTATTCAAGATGAAAATTCTCTAAAAAAATTATTATCTTTAGGAGTTGATATTTTTGAAATTGATAATGATTATTTTGAAAAATCTGAAATAAATTCTAATTCTTCATTAATTCTCATTGATCAGTTTTCAAATCAAATGTTTTGTATGAAAATTTCTAATAATCTTAGTGAGCTTATGATTAAAAATTATACAGTAATTGATTATAGTAATAAAGAAAAAACTGTTAAAAAAATTAAAGGTGATTTAGATGATATTTCTTTACATTCCAAAAAAATTAATGAAAATGATTTAACTAGTCTTAATAATATTCACAAAAGATTTGTAATACAAAATGATGAAGACTCTTTATCAAAATCTATTATAGAATTAAATAATTTTATTTCTACAACTCAAAATAATATTAAACTTATTGATCCTTATCTTAAAGGTAATACCAGTTATGGATTAGAAAATAATTTACAATTTTATATTAGTTATTTAACAAGATACTTACAGAAAGGAGTATCTATTCAGATTCTTACAACAAATCATGAACAAAGTGTTTTGAGAAATTTAAAAACATATTTTGAAGATTTAGGTTACTCTTTAGATATAATTTCTTATGATTTAACAGGCTATTATCAGAATACAAGAATTATTCATAGTAGATATTTGATAATTGATGATAAGAAATCTCTTAAATTAGAAAAAGGTTTGTCGATGGTTTTTGAATTTGAAGCTAAAGGAAAACTTCTAAATGGAATTGAAAATGAATATAATTCAAATATTTCTGCTACCCAAGAAATTTTAGAAAAAACTTTTGATCCTTTTTGGAATTATGAAACTTCTTTAGATGAAAAAATAAAAAATGGTGCAAAAACTGATACGAGGATTTTAAAATGAATTTTGATGAAATAGCAAAATTACTTGTAAAGGATTTTGTTAAAGAGGAAATTTCCTTTGAAAAATTGCAGTCACTTTTAGAAAATGTTGACCAAGGTCATTATTTCTTTAAAAAATGGATGGGTGATAGGAAGAATTTTCAAAAATTAAAGAATAATTCAGCATTTAATGGACATATTTCTGATAGTGTGGGAAGAAAATGGTTAGAAAACCATTGTTTTCCTGTAACCTTAGAAATTCTGAATAAAGTCATTGCTCCTGGTGGTGAGGTTTCAGTTCATAGTTTTGGTGGAAAAAAACGTGATTTACTTGTGTATTATGCACTATGTCCAGAATTAGAAAATTTTGTTACATTAATTTGTTGGATTGATACAAAAAGTTCTGAAAAAGCATGGGTTGCAATATCTGATTTAATTTCTAATAAAGATGATAAACGAGTTTTACAGTTTTCTAATAAATGTGGTATTTTATTACCTAATAGAATTCATCCAAGTCATGATAAAAATCCAACTTTGGTGACAAAGGAATTTTATGAATCTCTATATGATTGGAGATTTGCACATTATCTTTTTGATGATTCAAAAATAATAGTTTCTCATAATTCCCCTCTTAATTTGAGAAGAATGATATTAAATGAATGGGACAAAAATGAATCAATAGCAGAAATTAGAACAACTATTGGAAGATTAGTTAAAATTAATAGAGATTCTGTTGATGTATCGATTCCTTCAATTTATGGTGGCCCAATGACCAGAACTTTCAAAATTGATACTAATTTAAAAGAAAAAATAAAAGAAAATTCATTATACTATTTTCAAGTTTTTAAAATTGTAGGTCATAATAATATGGAAATTCATATCAGAAATATTTCTGATGCATCGTCTATAGATATAGTTGGAATGTTTTTAGCTAGTTCTGCATATTTGTTACATTTAGGAAATGTTAGATTAAATATTTTAGATGCCAGTAAATTTGAAAAATTATTTAAATTATATTATGATCAAGCTGCAAGGTTTTGTAATCACAACAATGATGAATTAGACGCTATGAATCATCTTGATTGGAAACAAATTCAATTTGGATTTACAAATTCTTTTACAAGATGGATTGATTCCAAACTTTATGTAATTCCTCCTTTGTTAAACCGATTTTTATGTAAATTTGAGACTGAAACCCAGGACGCTATTATCAAACAATTTGATAAATCATTAATTAGTAAAGCAAATCCTTGTTTTACAGAAATTCCTTATAATTCTCATGATAATAGGATGTTTTCTAGGAAGGAAATGGCTGAAGTTAACCGATTTTATGATTATGTAAATTTCCTAATCCATGAAAAACGATTTCTTTTACAAATTGAACAAAATTTTGAGCATCCTCATCAAAGAGATGAACAAATTTCATGGTTACGAAATATAGTGAATTCTAATTAGATTTTACTTTTTTAAAAGTAAGAACAAAGTCAAAACGTAATCCTCCCTCTTTGTGTTCTTGAACCACAGAATTGCGTGAATAGTTTAAAGTCGATATGTCGTGAATTTTTAATCCAATATTTTTTGTAAAATCAAAAATTTCTTGCCATGTTCTTTCACTATGTGTATTAAAAATAAAAGTAAGACAATGATTAGGTTTTAAAACTCGTACCATCTCTGTCATTGATTTTTCAAGTAATTCCATGTAATTTTCAATACTTTTGTTACGATTTTTTGCACCACTAATTATTACTTCATTTTTGTAATTTACTTTATTTTTTAACCAACTATTCCACATATGACTTAATTCCAAATATGGTATTCTATCACCATGTGGTGGATCTGTGATAATGTAATCTATTGAATTCTTTGGAATTTTTTTCAAACCCTCGATTGCAGATTTGTTCATAAGAAAAATGTCACCTTTTTTCAATTTTTTAAATTCATTTACAAATTCAGGCTTACCAAATTCATCTTGTTGAATTTTTTTTGCTTCTAAAATTTTTGTATATCTTGTAACAAAAGAATTCCAAACATTCACTTCAAAATGTTCATTTGGTATCCAATATCCAATTATCCAGCTTCCTAATTTTCTTGTTTTTAGTTTACTTTTTCCATTTTTAGTATTGGAATTATTAATTACAAATACCATTTTACTAGTTTGACCAAGCATTGATGAGAAGCATAATCGAAATATTTCTCTGATGTTTTTATCCTTGATTTTACTAATTCTTTCTAGTAATATTGCCAAAGCTTTTGTATTTCTAGGCGTAAAAAGATCACAAACTCGTGATTCTGAGTAGGAGTTTATTCTGGGGTTATCAAATAATTTATCCTTTGGAAAAAACTGTTTAATTTTTGCATAAGTAAATGATTTTGATAATTTTATGTCTAGTGGTGTTGGTTTAGAAATTATTGTTTTTGGATCCTTATACCTTACTTCATCTAGTTTATTATTTTTCCAGATAAAATGTGTACCAACATATGTTTTATTTTTTCTTTTAACTTTATAAAATGAATTAATTTTTTCCATACATTCTGTTTCAATTTTTGAAAATTCTTCTTCAAATTTTTTAATATTTATTGGATTCAGTATTCCTTTTGAAAGAAAGAATGCTGTTGGGTTGATATCTATGCCTACTGCTTTTCTTTTAGAATTATATCCTTCAATTAATGCAATTCCTGATCCTGAAAATGGATCTAAAATGATATCTTTTTTTTTAGAATATTTTTTAATATACTCACTAATTATGTTATGTGGTTTTTTTGCCCAATACTTGTGCATTGCGTAAATTGTAGAGTAAATTTTTGGCTCTGAATTAGAATTTGATATTTTATCTCCATATTTTTGTTGTATTTTCATAATAGTCTCAACTTGATTAAAAATCATATAAGTTACATATGTGTATTGTGTTTATGCCATATCCACCTGAATCTCAAATACGATTACCATTATTGAAATCTGCTAAAGATAAAAAAGTTCATTCTGTTTTAGTCGTAGAAAAATTTCTTGGTGATTATTTTAAATTAAATTCTTCTGAAAAAACTAGAATAAAAAAATCAGGAGGAGAACGTTTATTTTTACATAGGATTAGGTGGTCTCGAACTAATCTAAAATATGCTAAATTATTAGAATATCCTAAGCCTGGATTTTATAAAATTACTTCTAGAGGATCAAAAGTACTAGAAAAAAATCCTAAATCTATAGATGATTCCTTTTTATCTCAATTTATGGAATTTAGGGCTTGGCGTAGGCGTAAATAATAGCTTAGTACAATATATTTTTGTACTGTACAAAAATAATCTAAGATAATACGAAAGACCTCTAAATGGTATGAAATCACAACAACTTTCATATCAAATGGGTGACGACCTTATCGTCAAACAAGGAAATGACATTCCTAAAAGTTATGATAATTTTATTTTTCATGACTTGCAGAAAAGTATTGTCTTTGAAAACAAATCATTACATAATCATTATGAATATGTAATGTCTAGTTTAGGGAATTCCTATCAAGGTGCAAATAAATTTGCATATGGAAATATTTTACTAGCAATCCAAACGATTGTCACTTGTAAACAAACACACCCTAGACGTACTGAAAAGTGTAAACAAGCAGTAGGATATCTGCATCAAGATATGCAAATGGCTTCCAACACTATCCAGAATGTACTTTTACTCTTTGGAGTAAAATTATCCACTGCACAAATACTCAGAGATTCTGAACAAGTGCTATCTCAAAGGGATCCTAATTGGCTCTCTAAGTTTGGAGGCTTTACTAATGACTAAACCCATGAGTACTGTATTTCAAATTCGCTTTAAGCTGTTAGAAGCTGAAAGTTCCATTAGTGCAATGGAGACTGAAGTTGATTGTTTAAAGGAGCAAATTTTGTTAATGCGCCAAGCAATTCAAGAAAAGCAAGATTTCATCGATAATCTTCGCCCAAGATTGGAAAGATTGATGGAAATTAGGAGACGTCATCATGAGTGAGTCTAATCTGAATGCAGATTCTCATGTTTGCATTGGTTTTAGTGTCGCCACTGCAGAAATTGAGAGGACCATTGCACATATGGAGGCAGACATTGCATTTCATCGCTCTCAAGCCAGAATGTTTGAGAAAATGCTCCAAGATGAGCAAAAAAAGCTTGAAGAACTAGTTTCAAATCATGAACATTCTTCTTGTGGGGAGGAGTCTCCAAATGTTTAATTCTAAAAATTGTACATATGGAGATTTGAATTGAATATTGATGAATTCAATGATGTCCTTCTTGTTGGAATCATTAGAACTCTAAACATACTCAAAGAAGTCAAAGAAGAAGGCGATAATCTCAACGAAATTAATTTTGAAGAAATTATTGAACTCAGAAAACGAGACATGCTGGATCCTTCTATGTTGGAATGTGTTGTTGAATCAACAAATACATCAGAAGGGGCAACACAATGAGTAGATTTTGGTTATATCTTGGAATAATTTTAGTTTGTAGTGGAATTGGTACTGGTGTTGGAATATTATTAGTAATTTTTTATTTTTGGGATGACATTAAAAAATCCATTAACTCTTTTAATATAACAAATAGAGATAATTTTTCAGAAAAAAATTCTAATCCCAAATATTACAATGAAGATACTGCGGAGGAAATGAAATAATGGTTCTTCCATTGTTAGGAATCCTTGCTTTTGTTATACTTTATCTTGCAGTTGTACATTGGTATATTACAATTCCCGTAATTGTAATTATTGTTTGGTATTTCTTTTTTTATAATCCAAAAGATTCAAACAAAAACGAGTATCATTCACAATCAGATTATTCTCAATCACGAAGAAGTCAAAGTAATTCTTATCGAAATTATTCCTATGAAGGCATGGATGGCTATGGGCAATCATCTGAAAAGAAATCCTCTCAAAGACAATCCTATCAGAAAAAAATAGATGAAAAGAAATCATATCATTATGATGGTAATTCATATCAAAAAATTGGAAAAGCTAAATTAGATAGAATTAATGAAAGATTACAAAAGTTTCAAATAACTCCAGAAGAAGCTAGAATAATTTTTGGTAATGCTTGGACCACAAAATTAGGAACAAAAAATAGAATATCATTTTATTTTATGATTAGACGCATTGAAATAAAGTTAGAATATGACGATTACAATCGATATAAAAAGAAATTAAGACATTTGTATTCCAAGCTTTTAGAAATTATTCAAATTGTTAGTGATGAAAATGAGGATCTTCGTGAGGAAGAGAAAAGATGGGGTGAAGGAGATTATGATTATAATTATCAAAATTATGATGATGCCTCAAAAGTGACTGAAAAGAAAATAATTCAGTCTTTTGAAATTTTTGGATTAAATCGGAATTCTACCATGCAGCAAATTAAGGAAAAATATCGGGAATTGAGTTTGAAATATCATCCAGATAGGAACAAAAATGCTGATACTACTACAAAAATGTCTGAAATCAATTCTGCATATGAGATTATCATGGGGGCTATAGCATAGTATCAAAAATGATTCAAAATTATGATTCAAGTTGTGTATATGAGATTTTTGAGATTCAAGATACTGGTAAAAAATACAAGATAGGTGAAATTGAGGATCAAATCTTTTATGATCTTAATAAAAAAGGAAAACGCTTAGAGCAAGGATATCAGTTTAGAAATGAT
>Ga0233439_10002737_pt1 | contig 19395 bp, 16 predicted proteins | sample SI_123_September_6_FD_182713 | JGI IMG/M metagenome (GOLD analysis project Ga0233439, IMG submission 182713) | Seawater microbial communities from Saanich Inlet, British Columbia, Canada - SI_123_September2016_100_MG | ecosystem: Environmental > Aquatic > Marine > Inlet | place: Canada: British... | reverse complement strand
CACACCACTAATGATACTTTTATATAAGTCAAAAATCGTATTCATTTTTCTACTACTTTGAAGATGATAAGTAATGTCAAAAAGTGCTCTGTAGATATCTTGATAAAATTTAGATTTACTATTTACAATACCTTTAAGTGACCAGGGTTTAAATTTGCCGACATAATGAATAAAATTAATTTTGTCGATCTCTTTTATGCTTTGATAACTTAACTTTTCAAATGGAATCATTCCTAGGGTATAGTTCATATAAGAACTTAGTTCAACATATTCCCCGTCAAAGTAAAGATTTAATATATCCTGATCCCAAAATAATATTTCTTTTTTCGTATTTTCTGCTAAATTAACTAGATTAGCTTCCATTTTACATTCTTTCCATTTCTTAAAATCGATCAACATAACACCAGCATTAAAATATTTTTCTGAATTTAGTTCAAGTGATTTTCTGAGCGATTGCGGCTCTGAAACAGCTGCAATTATTTTACTCGAGTTTTTAAGCTTTTGAGTTTTTAATTTTATTTCAGGTATTGGATCATTTACACATACAATATCACTATCTAAATAAAGTATATTATCTACTTTAGATTCCAAAAATTCTTCAATGAAAAATCTGTAATAAGTCGCTTCTGATACATGTGTACCGTGGACATTTGGAAAGCTAAATTTTGTATTGATAAATTTATAAATATACAAGCTCGATAAATTTTTATGACTATCAATTTTTTCTTTAATATTAATAAAAGTGTCTGGGTCTTTATGAATTATATAAATATTTATTTTTTCGGATACTTTTTCTAGTAATGAAAATATTGATACGGCTGCTTGTTTGTTGTAATTTTCATCGAAGCAATAAAGTACGTTTATCATCTACCAATAACCTTAATATTAATCTTATGGTTTGAGGATATTAAATAATTCATTGCTACTATTTTCAAAATCATAAATCATTGAGACTGCCCACAGCAGTAGAATTGTTCCATGTAGGTCGGCTTTATCCCCACCATTACTTATTTTCAATCCGTAGTAGTTTGTTTGACTCTTATTAAGAAAATATGAAAATCCCCCTTCGTCCTTTTTATAATGTGAAAAAATCTTTTCCTGTGTTTCTTTGAAATACTTTGAAATCTCATTTCTTTTGTAGTTAGTTTCCTTTGAACATCTATACAAAACATAAATAATATCAACTAAATCGCATCCTTCATTTGAAGGTATTTGAGATAAACAAAAATCAATTAATTTTTTAGGCTTGTGTATTGGAAGCTTCAGCCAATCTAAACCGGTAAGAACTTTCATCGCTCCATTAATTGACTCTGATGGACTTGGAAGTGAATTTTCAAAATATAACCCGCTATCAATATCTAATTTAGAGTTTATGAATTTTTCAAGATTCTGTGTACCTGCTTCATAGTCATCCCCCTCCAGTTGGGTTGCATGAAATACAGATACGGATGAGAACTGTGCTCCTGCATGCCAAGGTCTATTCCAATTAAATGAATTTAAAAATTTATTTAAATCATATTCGTTTTTTGGAAATTCTAGATATGGAGAGTTATTTTTACTATCTACTTGATAAAGTGTGGATATAGCTTGTTTTGTCTCAGCTCTGATATTATTTTCTAAAATCTTTTTTGGGGATTCATATGACCATAAATTAACTAAAGATAGACTCTTCTTAATAAGATTTTTTCCAGTTTTTTTAAGGTCAAAAATATTAAAGTCTTCTAAAAAAACATTATCTATATATGAACTAATTGGTAAAAAACTATGGTTTCTCTGATAAGAGTTAATATAACTTGTCCAGCTGTCTTTTGTACCTTGGTCTAATGTTTCCCATTTTTTTGTAATAAAAAGACACTTTAATGCATAGCAACTGAAACCAAGATTTAAATTTTTTCCATTTTGTGTAAGATTTATTGAGGTTGGGAAGTAAGTAAATTTTTCATTCTTTTCTAAGCTGTCTAAATAACTATTAATTTGTTCTACAAATTTTGCATCCACATTTATATTATAAATACAGTATTAATTTCTTTTATACAATCCAATAATTCTAAATTCACTGAATTTATAGAGATGAAAATTATTTTCATACATGATTTTATTTACTTCAGCTACAGTATTTTCTTGTTTAACCCCACGCTCACTTCCAAAATCTACAGAGACATACTCTATTTCTTTTAAAGTGTTTACTGCACCTTCAAGAACCTCAGGTTCGTACCCCTCAGCATCAATTTTTAGTAGTTTTATGTTTTTAAAATTAAAAGAATCAAGTTTCTTTGATTGAACCTTTATACTTTTTTGTGCTCCAAAATCAATAAGTGAAGAGTTTCCTCCTTCGTTGTCAAGATAAAAGTCTTCTTCTTTATTTATGTTAGACAATGCAACATTGTGTAAATTTCCATTTTGATTATTTAGTGATAAGCAATCAAATGTATTTGCATCTGGTTCAAATGCAATATATTCTACGTTAATTTTTTTAGACTCTAAAGCTACATACAACTCCCCAACATTTGCTCCACAGTCAATAACTTTGTCATTAGAATCAAAACTTATAAAGTCTAAACAATATGAGTTATAAATTCTATCAATTGTTAAGTTTGGGTTGTTGACGAACCTAAGAACTCTCTTGTTTGGAAAATATATTATCTTATCGTTGTATTGCGATGCATACATTCCAGAGGAATAAACTACTTTTGTATCTCGAAAAAATAAATTTATTAGAAAACAGAATATTTTTTTCTCAGTGAGGTTAATTGTTAACGATATAATTTTTCCATATATTACAAAAAATACCTTTCGTATTAATCCATAATTTTCAACACTTAGCCCTCTGTATACAAATGGAGGTAAGTTGATTAAATGAGGTAAGGTGTTCTTCACATGGAATATAATAATACTTTATCCATTATTTGTATCTATAAATTTGTTATCATTAACATCAAAATGTTATTTTTATAAAGCTGGAGTACATTATTAAAGTATTAGTTGTTGGCAGTAAAGGTCTTGTAGGTAGCTCCATATCAAGAATTCTCAGAAATAGTGATGCTGATTTTGAAATTATCGAGTCCAGTAGAGAAGATACTAATTTGTTTTCTTCAGCAGAAACTAAAGAACTAATTGAACGAGCTATGCCTGACATACTAGTCATTGCTGCTGCAAGAGTTGGCGGTATTATTGCGAACAATACTAAAAGAATTGAATTCTTAACTGAAAATCTTAAAATAAACCTAAACCTTCTGGAAGCCTGTTTGCCATACAATAAAATAAAAATAATTAATTTAGGTTCTAGCTGTATTTATCCCTTAAATGCAAAAAACCCAATAACAGAAAGTTCTTATATGACAGGACCCTTGGAGCCTACAAATTCTCCCTATGCCATGGCTAAGTTAACGGCAATTGAATTAGGGAGATCAATTGGTGCTCAAAAAGGTCACAAGGTAGTTAATCTTATGCCAACAAATTTATATGGTCCAAATGATAATTTCTCTGATGCAGGTAGCCATGTTATTCCAGGTTTGATAAATAGAATGCATGAAGCAAAAGTAAACTCTATAGATACACTAGAAATTTGGGGATCTGGTACGCCCTTAAGAGAGTTTTTATATGTTGATGATCTATCAAGATCAATTGAACACATCATATTGAATGAAATTGAAGTTGATTTAATAAATATAGGCTCTGGGGAAGAAATCTCTATTAAAAACTTAGCTAATACTATAAAAGAAATTGTAGAGTTTAAAGGAGATTTGGTTTTTAATACAGATAAACCAGATGGGAATCCAAGGAAACTTCTTGACTCAAGTCTAATAAATGAATTGGGTTGGAGAAGCGCTACTTCCTTAAATAAGGGTTTAAAGAGTACTTATGATTGGTACAAAGAGAACCAAGCAAAAGTTAGAAGAAGTTAATTAAGCTTTTATTTTGGGTATTCCCAAGTTGGCTTCATTAAATTTTCCTTAATTAAAACAGACTCCCGAGTTGCAAGATTTATATCATGATCAACCATCATTTGAACTAGCATTTCAAATGTTGTATTTGGCTTCCAGTTTAATTCTGATTTAACTTTTGTAGGATCTCCTAATAGATACTTAACTTCATTTGGCCTGTGATATTTATCAGATGTAGTAACATAATCTTCCCAATTCAATCCAACTATATCAAAGGCTATTTTCGCAAACTCTTGAACGGTGTGAGTCTCGCCAGTTGCAACTACCCAATCAGAGGGTGTATCGTGCTGCAGCATCATCCACATTGCTTCCACATAATCTCCTGCAAATCCCCAATCTCTGCTTGCATCTAAATTTCCTAAAGTTAGTTTTTCTTGGAGTCCTAAAGAGATTCTTCCAACTGCTCTAGTAATCTTTCTTGTGACAAATGTTTCACCTCTCATTGGAGACTCATGATTAAACAAGATACCATTTACAGCAAAAATATCGTAAGAATCTCTATAAATTTTAGTGATATCGTGAGCAAAAACTTTAGATGCTGCATATGGACTTTTTGGTTCAAATTTAGATGATTCGTTTAATGTTATTTCTTCAGCACCACCATACATCTCTGAAGAAGAAGCTTGATAAAATTTAATTTTTTTATCATTATGTCTTATCGATTCAAGAATTGAAATAGAACCAAGCGTACCAACTTGAGTAGTATACACGGGGTTTTCAAATGAAACCGCAACATGTGATTGTGCTGCTAAGTTATATACTTCATCAGGATTAATTGTGTTAATCAAGGAGTTTAAAGATGAAGAGTCTAATAGGTCAGAGTAGTGAAGATTTAATTTACCTGATTGTCCATAATCTGATATTAAGTTTTCAATTCGTGATGTATTGAATGTCGAAGATCTTCTTACAGTGCCATGGACTTCATAGCCTTTTTCGAGTAGGAGTTTTGATAAATAGTAACCATCTTGACCTGTAATACCTGTAACTAGTGCAATTGACATATCTAATATAATATATCAAATCTGAAGTATTTTACAGGTTAATTATTTTTTTATTTTTATTTCAAATCCATTCTGAATTAAAAATGCAAGAAATAAATAAAAAACTATAGGAAACTGCACTCCCTCCATGCTCATATCTAATGCGGATGTAAAAAAGACTGGAATGGTTAAAAGAACTAGTGTGTAATTATTATATTTTCTTTTCCAAATTAAAATAATTGATAAGTGAAAGAGCATAAAGAATAAAAATTGAAAAATTCCACCACGTGCAAAAATATTAACAAAGTAATTATGAACATGTTCATTAAGCCCATCTCTTCCAAGCCTTCCAGGTGCAGATGGATCTGTCATAACTGGAATTATTTCGTTATAACCATAGCCTTTAAAAATTAGTGATTTTGAGTTTAGGTCTTCAACTACGTCTTGCCATATATCTAATCTCCAGTTGGTAGTTTGATCAAGAGAATAAATTCTTCCATTATCGTAATAGAGTGATAAAAAAGCATTTCTTTGTTCATCTTTTCTGGCGATTTCTTTTATATTCTCTGTAATAGATAGATTAGCTCCTGCTTGAACCTCTTCTTCACCAAAGTTAAAACTATAGTTGATTTCAGTTCCGTTTACATTATATGTAGAAAGTACAAATACAATTCCAGTAATAGCAATCAAAATAAAGCTTTTTTTCACATTTGATCTAAAAAATGATAAATTATATAAGGAAAATATTACTAGAAATAATAAAACTCCCATAAAAGAGCCTCTACTCATAAATATTAAAAGTGGTAGCAGAATACCTGCTGCTATAAAAATATAATAAATATTAAAATTTTTGCTTTTGACATACTTGAGACTAAAGATGCTAGAAACCACATAAGTAAGCATTATGTCAGAGGCTTTTGTAAATTCAAATTTATCAGAATTTATTTTGAAAAAATCAATTATAAAATTTGGATAATATCCGGTAGAGAAAAAGTAGTGTATAAATGGAAGAGGTAAAATTATCATTAATAGAAATAATCCATTTTTCCTATTAATGGTAAATTCTTGAAATAAATAGATGCCAAATAATAAATAACCAGCAGACCAAATATATGAACTCATCTTATAGGTATATGAAGCAAATAAGTTCGTATCATAAAGGAATGTACTTACATAAAAGCTAATTAATATGGCAGAAAATATTAATTGAGATGCGTTGCTTAGTTCAAACTTAGTTTTCAATGGTTTGTATAACAATACAAATGTACTGAAAATTGAAATAAGAAAACCAAAAACTATTAACAGCTCACCTAATCTATAACCAAATATGCTTAGTCCAACAAAAGGACGTGTGAATAAGAGAAGTAGTGATATAAGTGATAAACTACCAATATTAAAGAACTTTGTTAGGAGTTTCATAATCAGATTGTTATTCTAACAGGGAAAAATTTATTAATTCTTAAAACTTTTCACTTTAGTACAGCGTTTGTTAGTCTATATATAAATTATGAAATTAAAAAATTTAACATATGTATATCATTCCGGAAGAGTTAATAGATATACAAGCTCAAGAAATTATCCAGAAGAATTTTTTTACGGATTAAATTCAGTTAAGAAACATTTCGAGAATACGGATATTATTGAATTTGATAATGATTTAGATTCAAAATTAATTAATTTATTTTCACGTTTTTTAAGAAAGATTTCAGGGTTACCATTTTTTCTAGAAAAACTAATTTCAAAAAATAATTTTCGTAAATTAATAAATTCCAACCTAGTTGTCCTTACTAATCAAAGAATGGGGTTTTCTGCTTTGCCAGTTCTAATAATTACAAAGCTGTTAAAAAAACAAACAAGTTGTGTCTTTATAATGGGCTTATACAACGTAAATACAAAGAAAAAGATAAAGCTCCTAATGAGGCAAATTTTTACTTATATATTTCTATTAACCATTGATAAATTAATATTTCTAAGTGAAGGAGAGTATGAGTATTCAAGAACAAAATATACTAGGTTGAAAAATAAATTTTCTTTTATACCATTTTGTATTGATACGGACTTCTGGAAATCATCACCCAATATTAATAAGGATACAAAAGACATTCTATTTATTGGTAATGATGGAATGAGGGATTACAAATTTGTAATTGAGCTTGCAAAGAAGATGCCAGAAATTCAATTTACGTTTATAACAAAGAAAATACAACAAGCTGATCTTCTTTCAGATAATGTAACGCTTATTAATGGAGTTTGGAGTGAGGAAACTCTTTCTGATGAAGATATAAAAAAACTTTATGAAAATTCTGCTTTATCAATTATACCTCTTCATGAAAGCTTGCAACCATCAGGGCAAAGTGTAGCACTTCAGTCAATGTCCATGGGAATTCCAGTGTTGATCACAAGAACTGAGGGTTTTTGGGAGCCTAAAATTTTTGAACATCAAAAAAATATTATCTTTATCAAAAATAATGAAATTCAAGCTTGGGAAAAACAAATTGTTGAAATCTTTGAGAATTATGAAATGAGTAACCTTATTGCAAGTAATGCAAGAAAGATAGTTACAGAAAATAATAATTTATTAAAATTTAATAAAAAATTAGATTCTATAATCTTTGATTAAAATAATTCCTTTTAAACTTATAAAAAGTTTTACTTAGAGGATTTTGTTTTAAATTTTTTAATCTTTCCTCTGAATACATATCTTTTTTCTTAATAGCATCATTAAATATATCTAAAAATTGCCTTGACATTTCATCTGAATTATTTGGATAAACTTTTATTGCTTCAGCATATTGACCGTAGTTCGCAATTATTTCTTCAAGCTTTTTTTCTAAATTAGCAAATTCATACTTTAGACCATATCCCTGACAATATTCGGGTATGCCACCACTATTTATGTACAGTATTGGTAAACCACATTGTGAAGCTTCTATATGATGGTTTCCAGATGGTTCATTTATGGAGCCTGTTATATATAAATTATGCTTCTTTATCTCATTTGCCAATGCCACTCCAGATAAGGGCGCAATAGTTTTTGAATTATTAAATTCTAATTTTTTTGGTGTATTTCCAATATATGTAAATTCTAAAATATCACTCCATTTAGAAGTTCCTATTAGTTCATCAATTTTTAAGTAAGACTCAAATCCTTTATTCCAATTGGCACCCCAATGATGCGTGGTAATTTTAATCTTTTCTCCCTTAACCCAAGGTTTGAAATTTATGCTGTTAAATACTTTTTTGTTGGCACCTGCGTAAACAACATGGTTAACTTTAGAATCAATTCCTTGATCCAAGTAGATATTTTTTAACCAGCTGCTAACAAAAATTGTTTCGTCTGCAATCCTGTTGGCATAAATTAAATACTTATTTACATAATTTGTATTTTTTCTTTCATCACATTCGTTAATTCTATGTATGACAACGGATTTTGGATTTATATATTTGACATAATTTTCTACATCTAAGTGAGTAAAAGAAGAGGATTCAGATGTTTTTCTTGGCTCTGTAATAAGTATTACGTCAATGTCTTCATCTATGAGATTATAAACTACTTCAATACCATTATTAATTAGAAAATTTGATAAGTTGATTGCAAATAGATTCCCCCCTCCCCATGGGCCATCTTTAATATTTGTTCCAATACTAACTTTCAATTAGATCCTCAAACATTTTTATGTATTTAGGAAACATTTTTGCCATAGATATTTCTTGAGAGTTTTTATACGCGATTTCAACATTTGGTTTAGCATGTGTATAATTTGACATATCAAATATTGATTCTGAAGAAAGTATCTCTTTCGCAATCCCAACATCTGTTGAGATTATTGGTGTTTTAGTAACTCCACACTCAAGTACTGCTTGTGGTCCACCTTCATATCTTGAAGCAACAATGTATAAGTCTAAACAATTATAAAGTTCATTTAATGACTCAAAGTTTACCATTTCAAAATAAGAGAATTTAATACCCCTATCTGTTAATTCATTAATAATATAATTTCTTCTTTTTCCAGTAATTACAACGTGTAAATTTTTAATTTCTTTATTTAGGTCTGATATTATTTCTACGAACCTATCAGGCCCTTTTGAAAGCTTGGGTTTATCAAGATCGCTTCCTTCTGAATCTCTTTGGAAAGATCCTATATAAAAGTTATCTTGATCTAGTTTATATTTATCTTTTATCTGATTTTTATTGGCTATATCAAACCATATATTTGTATTTACCCAAAAGGGAAGAGTTGTAATTTTTTTATTAGTTAATTTTTGAATTTGGTGTTCGGTATTTTTTGAAATTACATGATACTCATCAACAAAGTGATCTCGAGCTTTAAACTCGTTCTGTGCCTTTTGGTCAAATTTTTCCTTATCAATGTGATAAATTGAGCAAAGTACTTTTTTATTTTCTAAATTCTTTTTATTTAATTTATTCCATGTCCAGGGTGCAATGATCCATATCAAGTTGGATCTCTGCTGATATTTTGTTGATATAGAATTGTTTGCTTTGTACCACTCTTTATAAGTTCTATCAATAATCCAATCTTCAGAGATTTTATTTAAATATATTTTTAATTTTTGGCTATTTGTCATTATTAGTTATTTTACTGTATTACATTGTAATCATTTAACTATGCTCTAAAGTAGTTGTATAAATAAATCACATAGTATGAAAAAAAAAGTATTGATATCTGGAATTACAGGGCAAGATGGTGCATTTCTTGCTAATCATTTATTAAAGAGTGATGATTATCAAATTGTGGGTACCTCAAGGGTGGGATCAAGCCTCGCATTTGAAAAAAAACTTCTACATTTAGGCTTAATTCCAAACAAAGCTGAAAATTTGAATATAGTAAAGTGCAATCTTGCTGATCCAACTGATATTGATGACTTGCTTGAGGACTTCAAACCAGATTATATTTATAATTTAATAGGACCTGGTTCTGTATCTGAATCTGTTAGGAATCCCTTTGATAGCAGTATTGCTATATTGTCTTCATTCAATAATTTGGTAAATTCAATTATCAAAACAAAAAGGTTTCCTAATTTTTTTCAGACTTCAAGTTCAGAAATGTTCAAAAATTCGGAGAACACACCTCTCGATGAAAATTCTTTCTATTTGCCACAAACACCTTATGCCATATCAAAGCTTTATTGTCATAACATGGCAGATTTTTATAAAAATAAATATGAGTGGAACATATCATGTGGAATATTATTTAATCATGAATCAGAATTTAGAAGTGATCAATATTTACTTACAAAAATTATCAATGAGGTAATTAAGATACATAAAGGTGAGGCAAATTCATTAACAATTGGGTCAATAGATTTAATTCGCGACTGGGGTTTTGCTGGAGATGTAGTAGAAGCAATGACGCTAATAAATGAAAATAGTAAATATGAAAATTTTGTTATTGGTACTGGTCGGGGTCACAGTATAAAAGATATGCTTAAGATTGTTTTTAACTATTTTAATCTTGAATTTGAAGATTATATAAAGATTGATAATAGTCTTATGCGGAAAAATGAACCATTATCAATTATTTCAAATCCTAAGAAGATTAAGGACCAATTAGGGTGGGTATCTTCTACAAGTTTTGAGAATACTATCGTGAGATCAATAAAATACAGGCTTTAATTACAGGCTCGGAATACTTTTATTGCGAACACAATCTGCATAATATTTTTGTTCTTGCCAATTATTTGTAGAGATATTATTTTTCATATTTAAGTAGTAAAGTTTATCTTTCATGATTCTTATTTTTTTATTTGATTTGTGAAGATCTGACATAAGCTTATAATCTTGAGCGAAATAAAAATTTTCATCGTAGTTATTCATTTCATTAATTACTCGTTTTTTAATTAATAAAGTTCCATGAATATATGGATTCTTATAATTGATTAATATTTTTTTTGGTAAGTAGTATGAAAAACTAGGAATAGTACGGTTTTCATTTATAACTTGAGCTCTACAAGTAACAGCATCTAATTTATGCTCTGTTATAAAACGAACCTGATTACTAATTCTGTTTGCATCACTATAATCATCTGCATCCTGACGTGCTATATAATAACCCTTGGCTAAGCCAAGCAAAATATTGAGACTTTTTGTAAGACCTAAGTTTTCACTATTTTTAATTAATGAAATATTCTTATTGTTTTGAGAAAAATTTTCTAATAACTCATAAGTTCTATCCGTTGACCCGTCATCAGCAATAATTATTTCTAAATTTTTATAAGTTTGCATCAACAAACTAGATATTGTTTTCTCGATGCTTTTTTCAGCATTATACGCACTCATTATTACTGATACTTTTTTATCAGACATTTTTTGGCATCATTTCTTCAAATTCTGCAATTAATTTTTTTTCATCTAGATATTCTGTTATGTATCTTTTATTATCTTTTCCAATTTTTTTTAATAGCTCACTATTTTCTAATAAAGCAAGTTTCTCTTTAAGCTGATAATAATCAAACTGCTCAAAAGATAATTTATAGTCATCTGTAAAGAACTCACTTATTCCTCCTGATCTGGGAAATATTGATGGAATTCCATTAATAGAGGCTTCACATAATAATGTCGGTTGTCCTTCCAGAAGTTTTGTTGCGGTAATAGCAGCTCTTGATTTTCTAATTTCACTAATAACTTCCTTGTTTTTCATCTCTCCCAAAAATAAGATCTTTTTTGAATCAAACTTGTTTTTTATATTTATTAACTCTGGTCCATCTCCAATTATTTTAAGGACTAACTCATCATTATCCATTTCTAAAAATGCTTCAATCAACTCGTATATACCTTTCTCTTTCGATATCCGACCTGCGTATATCAAGTATTTACTTGAGGGATTATATTTAGAATCATTTTCTTCAGATAAATAATTAGGGAATATTTTTATCTTCGATTTGCTAATTCCGGAAAAGCTTAAATTATCTTTATGGAAATATGTGAGGACTAAGATTTTTAAATTATATTTTTTTAGTAATTCAAAATACTTTTTTCCATACTTTATTAAGAAAATCGATTTAAAATATGACTCTACATAGTATTTGTTAAAAATTTGAAGTTTTCCTTTTTCTAGCCCACAGGCCAGGCAAAGATTACTATTTAGAAAATGACCTTTAGCCGTATATGTTTGTGAGCATCTGTATCTAAAATTATGAAGCTTTAGTATGGTTGGAATATTATTATTTTTTAATATTGAAAATACACCAAGTGAGGCTTTAAACCAAGTATTGTGAACATAAGCTATATCTGGTTTGAAATTATTAATCTCTTGTTGTAGCTTATTCATACTATTTTTGTTTCTAGTAGTAATAAAAGCAGTAAGATCATAAAAATAATTATTAATTGAATTGGTGAAATATATAGTTTTGACTTCATAGTGTCTTTTGAGTAGATTTATCTCATTTTCAACAGCAGCATCTTCTCCACCAAAGTGTCTGTATCTTGTGTGTATTATTAATATTTTTTTCATAATCAATCTCTAAATCTTAACAATAATTAATATTTCGTACTAAATTAATGATAACTAATGCATATAGTTCTTTTTTTTACATTTGATATTTCTTTAACAAGTTGGAAAGACACTGGGTTGTTAGAAAGAGAGATAAAATTATATAAACACCTATTAGATAATCATGAAATAAAATTCACATTCATTACTTACGGTGATTCATCAGATAAAAATATTCAAGGGTTCCCAAAGGAGATTGAGATTGTTCCAGTTTATGAAGTAATAAAATACTCAAATGTAAAATTATTAAGATTTTTAAAATCTTTTATATTGCCTTTTAAATTAAGAAAGATAATTTCAAAAGCAGATATATTAAAAACTAATCAGTTAAATGGGGGCTGGGTTCCAATACTGTCTAAAATTATTTTTCGAAATAAATTATTTATAAGAACTGGATATAACCCCTATAGTTTTGCAAAAAGACAAGATAAATCATTTACCATAAAGATGGGATACTTTTTTCTAACACAGATATCTCTAATTTTTTCTAATATCTTTACAGTTACCTCCCTGCAGGACAAAAAGAATATTCAGAAATCCTTTTTGTTCACAGATAAAATTCGTGTAAGGCCAAATTGGATTAACGTTGAGAGTTGTCCAAATCTTGAAGATAGGTTAGAAGATAGAGTTCTTTCTGTTGGAAGGCTTGAAAAGCAAAAAAACTTTGAAATGCTAATAAAGTCTCTTAAAGATAGTCAAATAACTATTGATATTGTTGGCGAGGGTTCTCTGCGTAATGATTTAATTACACTTGCTAGTAAATATTCAGTCAATTTGAATCTAATAGGAACACTTGGTAATGATGAACTTCTTAAGCTGTATCCAAAATATAAAATCTTCGTCCTCTCCTCTCTTTATGAAGGAAACCCAAAAGCTCTATTAGAAGCAATGGCTGCTGGCTGCCTTGTTCTTGCTAATAAGATTGCAAGTGTTGATGAAATTATTATGCATGAAGAAAATGGAATTCTTTTTAATATTAATAATTTAGATCTAATCAATATCATTAATAAATTGGGAAATCAGACTCCAAAAGTTGAAAACATGAGAAAAAATGCTTATTTAAGTGTCCTGAAAAATAACTCTTTTGAGAATTCATTTGATAAAGAATTGTTAGATTACAAGGATTTAGTTTTTTGAAAGCATCCTGCCATCTGGGGTAATTAGAACCTCATAGTGTTCGTCATAATCTATAAAGTCACTCAAGTTATGAGTAGAATTTATTATTGTTAAATTAAGCTCACTCAATATTTTAAATATTAGCTCTTTTGATTTGATGTCAAGGTTAGCTGTAGATTCATCCAAAAGTAAAAGATCTGGATTTATTAATAAAGCTCTTATAAATGATATTTTTTGCATTTGGCCAGAAGAAAGACTTTTATTAGATATTTTTGTATCTAAGGTCACAATTGTATCTTCACTAAATACTTCAAATTTTTGCAGATTTTTGAGAAGCTCCTTATCTTCAATGTTATTTTTAACTCCGTATAATAGATTTTCTCTCAATGTGCTGTGAAAAATCATTGGCTTAGCCCCAATATAAGCAATTTCTTTTGAGAAAGAATTAACTTTTCCATTTGTTGGATAAAAAACTCCCGATAATAATCCAAGCAAAGTACTTTTACCAGAGCCATTTTGACCAGTAATAACAGTATGAGTATTTTTTTTAATTTTTAAATTAAGGTTTTGAAAAATTTCTGTTTCACTGTTGAAGTATCTAAAAGAAACGGAATTAAACTCTACTGCCAAATCAGTTTGTTGGCCTTCTTCTGAAGAAAAATCTAATACAAAATTTTGCTTATTAGACAGTCCTTTATTTTTATCAATTTTATGCAATCTCTCTAGATGAACGTGGCTATTAGTTGTGATACTTAATGAACGGTTGAAATTAGAAAGAGTTTGAAATAACCTTAATAGAACTCCTATAAATTCAAGAGTTAATATTGAATTGAAATCAAAAAATATCAATACTGCTGAAAGTAAGAAAATGGTAATAAAATTTGGCAGAATACTATTTATTGTTCCGTATCTTAAATTCATAACTTGAGAATTAAAAAATTTATTTTGAGTTAGATTGTATTCATTAATTTCATATTCAATTTTTTTTAGTATTTTGATCAAATATAAGTTATCTAATACCTTCTCAACATTCTTATTTATATCTTGTAGGCTTTCATAAGAAAGATGAGAATATTTCCTAAGCTTTTTTACAAAATATTTAGTTGGGAAATATAATATGAGTGCCCCTAGTCCAAAAATTCCAACAACACTCGTATTACTAAATATTAAATAGCAGGAAAATACAATTATCTGCACAATAAAGCTAAAAACAGCAGCCAAACTTCCATAAAATGTAGAGACATGAATACTTAAAGTGTTTACATAGAAAAATGCATCTGCAACTGAATAATTACCCTTATCAAAGACCTCTCTAATAAAGTATGTTCTTAGATTTTCTTGAACATTAAGTTTTAAAATTTCAAGATTCATCCTATCAATGTATTGAAAAAAGAACCTAAGGAAAACAATTACTGGAAGAACCCATTTGTTTTGAGAACTATAGTTCGTAAATTGTTTTATTAATAAATTCTGATTTATAGTCTGCTCTATAACAAATGAAAAAATAATTATTATTAGCAGATCAAGTAAGACAACTAGGTTTGAAGCTGCCACTGAAAAAAGAATTCTTATTTTTTTGTTGCTTGTATTCGTTACTCGAGAAACAAATATTAAATCCCTGTAGAAATTTATTATTTTTTTCATTACTCAATTCTAACCAATGTATAAGACAAAATAGATAAGAATTTAGGACTAACTTTTTAAGTTGTGTCAGAATCTAATAGATGTATATTTGGAGACTTCTAATCGTCACTTATCATATTGTGTAAAAACGGCAAAGGTGAGACCATATTTTAAAATAAGATAATTTTTTTTAATTCGTGAGTTAGTAGTGAGATTACATTTTTATACTTATATAGAATTGAATATAAACAGTTTTGATATTTTTATACCTGTAGGTCCAAATGATTTTGGTATTATTAAATATTCCCTAGATAACAACATTAGCAAAATAAACAACTATAAGGATATTTATCTTTATAGTGAGTACAAAGATTTTAATTTCAAAAATACAAAAGATTTAAATAGCGATTTATTTCCATTCTCTAAAGATGAAATTTATGAACGGGTTATCAACAAAGATAGGGCTGGTTGGATTTATCAGCAACTAGTGTGTTTATATTATCCATATTTGCAAAATAATTCTGAAAATGTTCTGGTACTTGATAGCGATGTATTTTTTACAAAAAACATTGATTTTTTTGCTAAAAATAAAGGTATTTTTACAGTAGGAACTGAAAATCATAAGCCATACTTTGATCACATGGAGCAATTACATCCTGATCTTTTAAAGGTAGATAAATACAGCGGCATATCTCATCATATGTTATTTAATAAAAAAATTTTGACATCCATGTTCGAAATGATTGAAAATTATCACAATACGGAATTTTATAAAGTATATATTGAAAAACTTAACCCGCATGAAGCAAGTCCTTCGGCTGATTATGAAATTTACTACAATTATGCACTTAATTTTTACTCAGAACATTATGAAATTCGAAAATTAAATTGGGCTAATCTGGAAAAATTAAGTATTAGCAATTTAATTGAATACGATATGGTGTCTCTTCCTCATTGGAAGAAGACTAGACCAAATAATTTAATTCACAACATTAAGGAATTCAACATAAAAAGATCTTTAAATTGTATAAATAACTATTTAATTTTAAATTCTATTTTTTAGTGGGTCTTAAAGAACTAAGATATTTTATTAAATGTGAGTAAAAAATATTTTATAAAAAATCAACTTGTTTTCTTTACTAGCTTCCAAATAGTATTTCGAATAGTAAGTAAAAGATTATAAAGATATTTTTTGCTATATAAATAATTTTTCAGCATAGAAAACAAAACCCTTCTAGTGCTCACTAGATTTTTTTTAATGTAAAAGGCATCCCCCCAAGAAGCCTTATCCATCCAATAATGTGTATCAGTCCTAATAAAACCAAATTTTTTGAGGAAATTGTCAATATCCTTTACCGTTGGGCAACCTTCGTATAGTTCCATCTTATTAACTTCAGTTATAATATAATTTACATCTACCTTTAAGGAGGCCTCTGAGCCTTTTAAGACTTCGAGTTCAAATCCTTGAGTGTCTATATTTAGAAAGTCAATTTTTGAAAGACCTAAGTCATCCAAAACTTTAATATTATATATTTCCGTTTTTTCATAAAATTTAATTCCAGGGTGTTCCTTTAAGTGTTCTTTGGGCTTAAGAAAAGATGAACTTTGGCCATCGTTATCTGAGATATACATATCTAAGGTAGAGTTTGAACTTCCTAAACCAAAATTGTACAAAGTTATATTTTCTAAGATTGAAAAATTTTTTTTTAAAAAATTAAATAACTTTTTTTGTGGTTCGAATAAATTTATTGTTGCGTTTGGGAATAAATATAAATACTCTTCTACCTCTTGTCCTCGATGTGCCCCTATATGAGCTATTGTTTTTATATCAAGTGAGTATTTATTTTTTAAATGGCTCAAATCTAGTAAAGACATTATTTACTTAACTCCATCTATTTACTGCCTGTCATTTCTATGAGAATAAAGTTTTGATTACTAGTTTGTAATAATTTCATTTCTATATTACATGGATTTATATTTAAATATTCTTTTAAATTCTCAGCAAACAATTTTTCCATAATATACCTGTCTTTGTTAAAAAGATTTCTGTCATTACACATTTTATCAAATGTTGTATTTGTAGGCATGTTCTCAATCGAATCATTTTTTGTAACCGTATATATTGATAATAAATTATTGAGCTCTAATATGTAACCAACTTCATTATTAGTTATTTTGATAATTTCACTAAAATTTTCAATTTTACTTTCAAGAAACTCTTCTTCATAGTTTTTTTCAGAAATAAAGTTAATCTCTACTTGATTTTTAGCTTGTTCAGCAATAGTTTCATATATGCCAACAAATAGTCTTGGGGTTAAAAATATTGACACTATAAAAACAACATAAAAAATATTTTTCGAAAGGGGTTTGCTATTTGTAGCTATTCCCAAAAATAAAAATAATAATATTGGCAAAAAGTGATAAATTTCTTGAAAATTAAAATAATATGGTACAAGTCCAATTGAGTATATTGTTAAAAACAGAGAAATATAATTTTCTCTAAAATTATTTATCCTAAAAGAAGAAAAAATAACTGATAAGTTATAAAAAAGTAAAGGAAAAGCTATGTAGTGAAAAGTTAATCCTTGATTTGTTGTAAAATCTAAAAATATATTACCCCATGATATTGTTGAGGAGATTAAATAAGTCAGAGAATTTTCACCTAATGAAAATCTAAAGATAAATAACAAAAATCCCAATATAAATAAAAATTGGAAAATATTTCTTAGTAATATGCGTAAGTTGCTAATGCCTTTATAAAAATAAATAACCTCACAAACAATAAAAGTTATAATAAGAGGAGCGCCAAACGTAAAATTATTAATCAAGGATATAAATATTAAAAAAGTAAACACCACTTTAGATGTAAAATTTGTTTTTTTACTTAATTCTTTAGCAAAATAAAAAAACAATAATACAAAAAAGAATCTTAAAGAGTAATGTGGTCTTGATAATAAAGTTGAGGAAATTATTATTCCAACAAAATAATAATAATTTTTTAGTTTGTTTTCAGAAGAGTTTTTTTTAATTATTCCAAGCACTATGAATATTGACATTATCGAAATTATAGAAATTAAAATAGAAGTTAATTTAAATGAGAAACTACTAAACAAAATTTTATTTATATAAGGGAAAATATTGTTGTAAGTTGCTGAATAATTTACCAATGGAAACTTATTTTGATAAACGCTAATAAATTCATTCATCGTAAATGCATTGTGAAAATAATCGTTTTGTGTAGTTGTTGTAACCAATGACTCATAAATTGCAATCAAAATTAAAAAATAACTTAGCTTTTTAATGGTCTTGTTTTGTAATTTTTCATAAAAATTGTTCCTGAAAACTATAAAAAACAGAAAACTAAAGAGAGTGATTAATTTATATATTATTAAATATCCATCTTTTATAATATAATTTCCTAAAAATAAATATTCTTCAATATCTCCAGTTCTTTGAAAATTTGTATAGCTAAAAGTATTAGCAAGAACATCGGAAGCATAATTTACATCAATACATAAAACTGTAAGAGTTAATAAAACTAGCTGTAGTTTGTGAGATTTAACCATATATAAAGAATTCAGAATATTTAAATCAAAAAGAATAAATATAAAACCTAGTATCAAAAGATAAATAAGGATAGTAAAAGGAACATCTCTTAATAGAGTAAGTTCTACAATAATAAAAATTAGAGATACGAGGACAAAATAGTTTAATTCACTTTCTTGATTTATATTTTTCTGTAGTGAATTTTTACTAAAAAATAAATATAATAGCCAAAATACTAAACCTATTGTTAAAACATATGTTGCATTTTTATTCTGAAGGAAAGAAATTTTTGTTAAATATTGTTTTCCTATGTCTGTATTTATGAAACTAGTTATCAAAATATATGAAGAAATAATTATAAAATTAATGTAAGTTATTTTTTCATTCCATAAAATTGAAAAAAATTTCTTGTTTTTAAAAAAATTCTTATTCATAAATCCAAGATTAAAAATTTATTTTTTCAATTACTTTTAAATTTAAAGATTTATTTAATTTATTATTTATTTTTAAAATATATTCTCCAACTACTCCAATGAATAGTAAATTTAAAGAACCAAAAAAAGAAATGAAACATAATGTGAGTATTTCTGAAAAATTATCTTTATTTTCTAACAAATAATGAGAGAAGATATTAAATAATAAAAATATTAACGAACAACAAAATGCTATAAAACC
>Ga0233439_10002731_pt1 | contig 19407 bp, 17 predicted proteins | sample SI_123_September_6_FD_182713 | JGI IMG/M metagenome (GOLD analysis project Ga0233439, IMG submission 182713) | Seawater microbial communities from Saanich Inlet, British Columbia, Canada - SI_123_September2016_100_MG | ecosystem: Environmental > Aquatic > Marine > Inlet | place: Canada: British... | reverse complement strand
GACCATAGGCAACATCTCATTGATCCCTGATGGGTAGGAGCCGTGGTGATGGTGTGAATTCTGGCAGGAGGCAGAGTGCCGGTTTGTCGACGATGTTTTCGGCGATCACCTTACCGAACTAAACCTTTGTTGTTTTTCATCGTGTCACCGGCAGGCGGCCCCGGTCATGGGGGCTGTCGAAATCCAGTTCCGGACCCAAGGGAACAATACCGAACGGATTAACCGCATCGTGGCTGCCGTAATAGTGCTCCTTAATACGGGGGATATCCACGGTCGGGGCGATGCCGGGCCACTGGTACAGCTCGCGCAGATAATTGGATAGATTGGGGTAGTCGGCGATCCGTTGGCGGTTGCATTTGAAATGTCCCACATAGACCGCGTCGAAACGCACCAATGTTGCAAACAACCGCCAGTCGGCCTCGGTTATACGGGCTCCGGTCAGATAGCGTCGGTCCTCCAGGCGCGCTTCCATGGCATCCAAGGCTTCAAACACACTGGAAAATGCTGCCTCGTAAGCGTCTTGGGTGGTGGCAAATCCGGTTCGATAGACGCCGTTGTTGATATTGTTATAAACCACATCGTTGACCGCATCGATCTCCGTCCGCAGTTCCTCCGGGTACATATCCGGAACCAACTTTGTGGCCAGATCATCAAAGGCGGTGTTCAGCATGCGGATGATTTCCGAGGATTCGTTATTGACGATGGTCTGGCCCTTTTTGTCCCACAAAACCGGTACTGAACAACGCCCGGAATAATCGGGAACCGCCTTGGCATAGATCTGATAGGTGTACTTGGCACCCGTGACCGGGTCGCCACCGTCCATAAGCTCCCAGCCGTTTTCCAGCATCAAAGGGGCCACATAAGCAACCGAGATCACATCCTCCAAACCTTTCAAGGCCCGAAAAATCATGGTCCGGTGGGCCCAGGGGCAGGCGTGCGCCACGATGAGATGATAGCGGCCCGTTTCAGCCGGGAAACCTGGGTCGCCGATCTGATTGCGAAACGCCGTTGTGGGGCGCACGTAGCTGCCTTTTTCGTTCCGCTTGGCGAAATCCTGCTCTGTCCATTTGCCCGCAACCATAATGCCCATGATATTCGTCCCCTAAATGCTGTTATCAGGCCCCAACCTAAACCGAGCAGGCTTTTCGGGCCAGTGTGGAAAAGGCACAATATTGTTCACGTCAGGAAACAAAGCTGATATCCAGGCAGCAACTGTTTCCTGGAAAGTGGCTGGGCCATGGATAATTTAAGCGAGATGGCGGTTTTTGCGGAGGTTGTGCGTCAGCGTGGTTTCACGGCTGCCGCGCAAACCTTGGGACTGTCCAAGTCTGCCGTGTCAAAGCAGGTCGGGCGTCTGGAAGATCGCCTGGGCGCGCGTCTATTAAACCGTACAACGCGGAAGCTGTCTCTGACCGAGGTCGGCACGGTGTTTTACGAGCGCTGCGCCCGTATTGTGGAGGAGGCCCAGGCCGCCGCGGACGAAGTCGGCAGTATGTCGGCCACCCCACGGGGCCGATTGCGGGTCAATGCACCCATGACTTTTGGCACCTTGCACTTGGGCCCGGTCATTGCGGATTTTTTGAATGCCCACAGTGAAATTGAAGTGGATTTGGTTTTGGACGACCGGTTCTCTGATTTGATAGAGGACGGCTTCGATGTGGCAATCCGTATCGCCGCCCTGGTGGATAGTTCCTTGATCGTCCGTCGACTGGCCCCCTCCCGTTCGGCCATGTGCGCCTCACCCGATTACCTGCAACAGCATGGCACACCCGAAACACCGGAAGATTTGCGCCGGCATAACTGTTTTGGCTATCTGTATCGGGACAGTGGCACTGATTGGGTCTTGAACGGTGCCAAAGGGCCGGTTTCAATCCCCTTGCAAGGCAACCTGCGGGCCAACAATGGCGAGGTGTTGCGCCATGCGGCCCTGGCCGGTACCGGCATTGTGGCCCTGCCCAGCTTTATCGTCGGCGACGACCTGCGTGCCGGCGACCTGGTGGAATTTCTGCCCGAATGTGTGCCGCAAACACATGCCATTCATGCGGTCTACCCCCATCGCCGCCATCTGACGCCAAAGGTCCGCGCCTTCGTCGACTTTCTGGTCACCCGCTTTCGCCCGGAACCATATTGGGATCTGCCCTAAGACAATGGAGCCCGCCGTAAGCGAATTTGCCATGCTGGCCAGCATTGCCTCGATTGCGTTTCTTGCCGCCTTGGCCCAAGGCGCGACGGGCTTTGGTTTTGCCATCATCGCCCTGCCATTTCTGCTGTTGATAATGGGCAGCCTGGAAGCAGTCGGGTTGACCATAATCCTCAATCTATTGGTATCCCTGGTGCTGCTGCCCGGACTATGGCGACTGGCACCCAAAAAGACACTGGCCTGGTTGTCCATGGGCAGCATGGTCGGCTTCCCCGTTGGATTGGTCATATTTTTGCAAGCCAGCCTGGATTGGGTGCGATTGGCGGTCGGTTTGATTATCCTGGGGTTTGCCGCCTGGCAGGGTCTGCGCCTTTGGCGACCGGGCACCACCCAGCCTACAGATGAACAAACATCTGAACAAACATGGGGAAACTGGCCGGCTGCAGTGGTTGGCGCAATTTCCGGCGTAATGGCCACGGCCCTGGCCATGCCGGGCCCGAGTGTGATGTTGTATCTTTCCGCCCGCGCAATGACGAAAGATGCCGTACGCGCCACTACCCTGTGCCTATTTGCCCTGTCGTACGGCGCAGCACTGGCTTTACAGGCAGGGGTCGGCGTAATTGGCAACCAAACCTGGTTGGTTGCCGCAGTGGCCGCATTGCCAACTGTCGCCGGCGCCAAGATTGGCAATTATTTGTCAAAATATCTGAACGAGGCACTATTTCGTGTCATAATTCTGGCAATACTGCTGATTACCGGTGCCTATACGTCTATTATCGCAATTATGAACTGGTAATTTGCATAAAACCGGTCACTGAGCCGATCATAAAGATCTCGCCTTCCGCTCAGCTTATACGCACGGCAATCTTGCCGAAATGTTGTCCTTTAGGCAGGGCCTGCAAAGCCGTACTCAACCCGTCGAAGTCATAGATGTGATCGTCCAGGGCCGGTTGAAAGCCGGGATTGTCTTCCAGGTAAGTCATCATATCCTGAAAGTCGGCCACAGAACCCGTGGATATACCGATCATGCGTTTGCGGAACATAAAGACAAGCGGCAGGTTCACCTCTGCGATAGAACCCCCGACATTTCCCACCAGGGACATGGTGCCATCCGACCGGGTCGCCCGCATGGATTGACCAATGGTATCGGCCCCGCCAATCTCGACCACCAGATCGGCACCTACGCCGTCCGTCAGGGCCAAGACTTCCTTGCCCCATTCAGGGGTTTCGGAATAATTGATTGTCTCATCCGCGCCAAGGGCCTTCAGCCGCTCCAATTTCGCATCCGATGACGATGTGGCGATGACCCGGGCACCCCGAGCTTTCGCGAGCTGTAGGGCGAACAACGACACCCCGCCCGTCCCCTGCGTCACCACTGTACCGCCATCTTTGGCCGTCGCCGGCATTTCGGCCAGGGCGTTCCAGGCGGTGATCGCGGCACAGCACAAAGTCGCGGCCGCCTCATCACTGAAATAATCCGGCACCTGGACGGAACTGGCCACGGGTGTGCACATGTATTCCCGCGCCGTGCCATCCAAGGGTCCGCCCAGGGCGGAGGCAAAAACCGATGGCCCCGAATCACCGCTATACCAATCCCGAATGAAGCAGGGTAGCCGGCGCGAGCCAATGGCCACGCCGTCGACCCCCTCACCCAAGGCAACCACCTCGCCCACACCATCGGACAAGGGCACCAGGGGCAGGTCACCCGACATGCGGCCATAACCCCGGCCAATCATCAGATAGTCGCGATAATTCAGGGAAACCGCCTTCATCTTCAACAGCACTTCACCCGGCCCCGGTTCGGGTCGAGGCACATCAACCATCTTCAAACCGTCAAAGCTCCATTCGTCGGTGATTTGCCACTGCTTCATTGTCATATGCTTGCCCCTGCCGCTATTCTGTTCTGCATTCAAAAGATTATAGCGAAGGTCGACCGCAATGATAAAATTTTACGACGCGGCGCTATCGGGCAACTGCCACAAAGTCCGCATGCTGCTCTCTATGTTGCAGATCCCGCACGAAGTGGTGCCCATCAGCCTGCCCAATATGGATCATAAGACACCGGCCCATATAGCGCGCAACCCCTTGGGAACTGTGCCGGTCATAGAAGACGGCGACGTGGTAATTTACGATTCCCAGGCGATCCTGGTTTATCTTGCGGCAAAACATGGTGGCGACCAGAAAGACAATTTATGGCTGCCCGGCGAGCCGTCCGAACAGGCCCTGGTGCAGCAATGGCTGTCTTTTGCCGTCAACGAAATTTGGAATGGTCCGGCCCTGGCGCGGGCCTTTCTGCTGTTTGACCGGGATGTCGATCTGGCCCGTTGCCAGGCCGCGGGAAAGGCCGCATTGAGTATTCTGGAGGGCCGGTTACGTCAACATGACTGGTTGGCGCTTGACCACCCCACCATTGCCGATATCGCCTGTTATCCCTATTCAGCATTGGCGGAAGCAGGCGAAATATCCCTGGCACCCTATGAGGCGGTGCGGGCCTGGTTCAAACGAATAGAGGCATTGCCGGGCTATGTCTCCATGCCTGGATTGGGCGACTGATCTGGCCAGGGTATCGGTCGTTATTGGGCCTGTATTTAGACTGGTGCCATGGGGGTGCGGGCAAAATCGCCCGAGTCCCCGTTCATGACCCACAATTCGCCATCGGCGATATCAAACCAGGCACCATGCAGGCTTAGGCGTTGGCGGCCTTCCAATATGGATACGCAGGGAAATGTCCGCAGGTTGGCGATGGAATAGCGGATGGAAATATGTTCCAGGGCGGTTTGTCGTTCCGCCACCGTCATCCATTCATTGGCCGCAATCGATTCCGCTGCGGGGCCCAGCAATTCCATCCACTTACCGATAAAATCGCCCGGCGACAAAGGCTCATCGGCCGGATTAAGAGCCGCCGCAATACCGCCGCAACGGCCATGACCCAGCACCACGATATGTTTCACCTTCAGGCTCTGCACCGCAAATTCCAGAGCGGCAGAGGTGGAATGGTATTGGTCGTCCGGCCGATAGGGCGGAACAAGGTTGGCGACGTTGCGGACAACAAATATCTCGCCCGGAACCGCGTTGAAAATAATCTCGGGCGCGGCCCGGGAATCGCAGCAGGCGATGACCAGGGTTTCGGGCACCTGACCCTGTTCCGCCAGCTTGCGATAGCGTTCGCTTTCATGGGCAAAGCGCTGGCTTCGAAATTCGCCATAGCCATCCAAAAGGGCCGTCGGAAAGCCGCCATCTGACAACAAAAGCTTTGCATCGGGTCGTTGTGTCATTGATCCATTGACCTCAGTCAAAATCTTCCGCCAAAGCCTGGCGCATGGCTTCGGGTAAAACCGCCATGTGAGCATATTCCTTATGCTCAATAGCAGCAACAATACGAGTACCCGGTTTGCGAAATGTCTCAATCAGATCCGCCTGAAAGGGGAAATGCAAAAAATGTACCGACGAGGTTTTGCCGTCCCTCCGGGTACGCTCGATGCCTTCCTCACGTTCGGGCACGGCGGAAATCTTTTGCCCGTCGATTTCCAATGTGACCATTTCCTCAACCCCGCCCAGGCGCGAAAGAATACTCTGGCGGCGGGTCTCGTCGGCAATCTCGAACATCATGGTGGCGACCAGTTCCTGACCCTGTGGTATCAATGGATTATAGGCAGCCAATTCATCGGTGATCTGGGCCTCGCCCCCCTTTTCGATCCACAGCATTTCCTGGATCTGGGACAGCATGGTGGTGTGGTTCTCAAAATAAAATGCCGCGACCGGCCCCACTTCAAGGCGTCGGCCGCGTTTGTAATTGATAATCGCCCGACGGCGTTCGGGACGCTCCGGCCCATAGGTTTCCATGGGGACGATATCCGCGCGTTCTATCTTATGTTTCATGCTCATTCTACCGCAGCTTTCACTTGTTAAAGCCCATAGGCTTGAGCCAACAGAATAATGGGATGGGGCACTGTTTGCGGGACATTATCGGCCAATCGCTCCATACCCTGGCGCAAATGGTCGGCGGCCAAAGGACATTCGGAAACCACCCATTGGCTGTCCGGTTTCAAGGCTTGTCTGGCCGCAGGCTTACCCACTTTCAGGGCGACATCAAAATTTTCCTTCATGATCCCCCAAGCCCCGCCATGACCGGAGCATCGTTCCACCACCGTGACCTCTGTATCCGGGATCAGGCGCAACATCTCGGCCCCCTTGGCGCCCATATTCTGGGCCCGTGCATGACAGGCCAGATGTAAAGTCACCCCACCCGACAAGGGCGTTAGACCATCTGCAAGGCCGTCCTCCTTGGCCAGGGAAACCATATATTCGGTGATGTCATAGGTATTTTCAGATAGACGCCGCACCGCTTCATCACCGGGCAACAACAATGGCCATTCCGATTTCAACATCAGGGCACAAGAAGGCACCAGGGCGATCACCGCATAACCCTGATCGATCCAGTCCGCCATTTCCCCGGCAACCTTGCGCGCGTTGGCGGCAACCTGTTCCAGATCCCCCTGTTCCCACGACGGCATGCCGCAGCAGGACGGATAGGCAACCGCGGTCTCAACACCATTATGGGCCAGTACGGAACGGGCTGCAGCACCCATGGCGGGTTCATTGAAATTTGCAAAGCAGGTGGCGTAGATCACCGCCTTGCGGCCATGGCTGGGCGCTTTCGCATTCAGTGGAAGCGCCGTTTTAGCGCTATCCAGGAATGTCTCACTATTGAATTTTGGTAGCGCGGCGTCACGATGAATACCGGCCACATCTTCAAGCATATTGCGCATGCCGAAGTTTCCTTCGGCAGTGGCCCAGTTGGCCAACCCCGCAACCTTACCTGCCCATTTGCCATTGCGGTCTGTTTTCGACAGTTGCTTACGTTGAAAACCAACCCCGCCACCTTGAATTGTACCAGCCCGTTCGGCGGCGCGATAGCGCAGCATCAGATGGGGAAAATCCAAATTAAACTCATGCGGCGGCACATAAGGGCATTTCGTCATGTAGCACATATCGCAAAAAGTGCAGGCATCCACGACGTCTGCAAAGGCGTTTGAGTGGACTGTATCCAGCTCTCCGGACGGGCTGTCGTCGATCAGATCAAACAGCCGGGGGAAACTATCGCACAGATTGAAGCAGCGACGACAGCCATGACAAATATCAAAGACCCGCCGCACCTCAGCATCAATTTTACCTGGATCGAGAAAATCCGGTTCCGTCCAGGGAATGGGATGACGGGTTGGCGCCTCGAGACTGCCTTCCTTACTCATTTTGATATTCTCCCTTCAGTTTGACGCATTGGAAAATACTTTACAATCATTCTAATGTATAACGAAAACGGAAAGAAAGGGGGAACCTTTGCGGCATCCCCCTTCCCCTGTTCCAGAGCAATTTTCAACTAATTGGATTCGCGCATGCGATCTAAGTGATTGGTTCAATTGCTCTTATCTTAAGGTCCTGAACATGCATTAAAGAAACATGCTTAGTCGTCGAGGTTATCCAAGGCTTTTTGAAAGCGACCAGCGTGGCTTTTTTCCGCTTTCGCCAAGGTTTCAAACCAATCGGCGATTTCCTCAAAACCTTCCTCACGCGCGGTCCGGGTCATGCCAGGGTACATATCTGTGTACTCATGGGTCTCGCCGACCACAGCGGCCTTCAAATTAGCCGCCGTCGGGCCAATAGGCTCACCTGTTGCGGGGTCGCCTGTCTCTTCCAGGAATTCCAGGTGCCCGTGCGCATGACCGGTTTCACCTTCCGCGGTCGAGCGGAATACCGTAGCGACATCGTTGTAGCCTTCCACATCGGCTTTTTGCGCGAAATACAGATAACGCCGGTTTGCTTGGCTTTCGCCCGCGAAGGCGTCTTTCAAGTTCTGTTCGGTTTTAGTTCCTTTGAGCGACATTTTTCTCTCTCCCTATTGCTATCAAAAAGCTTTGTTTTCGAAACAACCGAATTCAAAGCTACCGTTTTAAGATCTGCCTTTGCACTGACACGGCAATCGGCCCGCGCCTACAGTCAATCTGTCATCTACTTCATATGGAAAAAACCAGCGTCGGCGTCAAGCCTTTTTAGAATGATCCTAATTTATGCGGTACTACGCAGGCGCACGACAATATCAACACGCGACACTTCCATGTCCGACGGCAGGTCCATTAGCCCGATTGAGTTGATCCGGGCACCCGGTTCGCCTGGCGCGCCCAGAATTTCCGGCGTTTCCAGAATATCCGCAATTTCACCAGTATCTTCAAAAAAGAAATGCTGATGCTCGTCAACATTGGTATCGAAATAGCTGCGCGTGGAGTCGACCACAACCTGGCGCAATAGTCCGGCAGCGGTAAATTGATGCAGCGTGTTGTACACCGTCGCCAAACTGACCTTTATGTCAGAATTCTGCGCGCTTTCATAAAGGCTTTCCGCCGTGACGTGATGGTTACCGTGGCCAAAAAGCAGTTGCGCCAAGGCCAATCTCTGCCGTGTCGGACGCAACCCCACAGCACGCAAATTTCGCACCGCCTCAACATTAGGTCGTACATCAACCATGGTTTCAATCCCTATGGTAAGAGCAATATTCAATCAATTTGTATCGTTTACGCGACTGAGGCATTCGATTCAATTGCTCTATTCTTAAGTATTTGTTCTTAAGTGTCCGATCTTAAGAGCCTGAGCTCATCTTTTACAAATGTCCGCTATTCAAAACGAACATCTACCAAGATATTGCCAGCAAAACTACAGCCGCGACTCTATCGCCGGCCCCATTGTCATAATCGTATACCACTGAATCATAGTACGAAACCGGCAAATAGCAAGTCTGTGGCACCGTATCAATATATCCCACCGCAGCCTCATAATTTGATATTTTCATCTAAATCGGCCCGATTATGCCGCTCGATTTGGTTTGTTGGCGGGCTGAATTGAGGTAGACTGTAGACACTGGATACACCTCAAACGGGGTCTCCGGACCTCACATTTGTCGTAATTTTCGTAATATTTTATGGTGATAACCAGTGACCGATAACTTCATATTTGAACCTAAATCCAGTTACGGACGGGATGACTTGTTGGAATGCGGCCATGGCCGCCTGTTTGGGCCCGGTAATGCCAGATTGCCCCTGCCGCCCATGCTGATGTTTGACCGCATTACCTCCATTACCAAGGATGGCGGCACCTTTGGCAATGGCCAGGCCACAGCGGAATTTGATATTACGCCGGACCTATGGTTTTTCGACTGTCATTTCGAATCCGATCCGGTCATGCCCGGCTGCCTTGGCCTGGACGCCATGTGGCAATTGGTGGGGTTTTTCATGGGCTGGAACGGCCTGCCAGGCAAAGGCCGGGCGTTGAGCTGCGGCAAGGTCAAGTTCACGGACATGGTGCTGCCAACGACGAAATTGGTAACGTTCGAGATTAATATAAAACGGTTGGTCAATCGCCGGCTGGTCCTGGCCACGGCGGATGCCGTCACCAGAGCCGACGGCGAATTGATGTTTGAAGCGGAAGATCTGCGGGTCGCCTTATTTAGCTGATATTGTTCGGCTATTTGTTTTGTTGCACCATTACAGCCGCAATATTGTGTCGGGTGCGTAGCGTGTTCGGATTGTTATAGATAGGTTAAATTCATGCGTAGGGTCGTCGTTACAGGACTGGGGATCATCTCCTCAATCGGCAATAACAAGGATGAAGTCGCGGCCTCTTTGCGAGAGGGGCGCTCGGGCATTGTGGCGCAGCCTGAATATGCGGAATATAAATTCCGCTCCCAGGTTGCGGGCACCCTGAAGATCGATTTGGCTGAACATATTGACCGCAAAGCCCTGCGCTTCATGGGCGACGGGGCAGCTTACAATTACCTGGCCATGCAACAGGCAATTGAGGATTCTGGCCTGGCGCCAGAGGATATCTCGAACGAGCGCACGGGCATCATCGTCGGCTCCGGCGGGCCATCCACATCGAACCAGGTCTGGGCCGCTGATACGGCGCGGGAAAAAGGTGCCAAACGGGTCGGCCCTTACATGGTGACCCGTTGTATGTCATCAACCACGTCCGCGGTACTGGCAACCCAATTTAAGATCAAGGGGCTGAACTATTCCATCGTGTCCGCCTGCTCCACCTCGGCCCATTGCATCGGCAGCGCGGCGGAACAAATCCAGTTCGGCAAACAGGACGTCATGTTCGCGGGCGGTGGCGAAGAATTGCATTGGACCCTGTCCGTACTGTTCGATGGCATGGGTGCCATGTCGTCCAAGTTCAACGATACGCCCGAACGCGCCTCCCGTCCCTATGACGTTGATCGGGACGGCTTCGTCATCTCGGGCGGCGGCGGCCTGCTGGTGTTGGAAGAGCTGGAGCATGCGAAGGCCCGCGGTGCCAAGATTTATGCGGAATTAACGGGCTATGGCGCCACATCCGACGGTCACGATATGGTCCAGCCATCGGGCGATGGCGCGGTACGCAGCATGCGCCAGGCCTTGGCCACACCAAGGGCTGCTGGGGCCAGCAAGCCCATTGGCTATATCAATGCCCATGGCACCGGTACGCCGGTGGGTGATCCACCGGAAATGGGCGCGGTGCGCGAAGTCTTCGGGAACGAAATACCCCCCATCGCGTCAACCAAATCCCTGACCGGCCATGCCCAGGGTGCCGCCGGGGTGAATGAGGCGATCTACTCACTGATCATGATGGAGGGTGATTTCATATCCGCCTCTACCAATATTGAGAACCTGGACCCTGCCTTCGAAGGCGTTCCCGTGGTTCGCGAACGCATTGATAACGCCGGTTTGGTGTCGGTGATGTCCAACAGCTTCGGCTTTGGCGGCACCAATGCCACATTGATCTTCGATCGGTTTGAAGCCTAGGGCGGAAATATTCGGGAAAACAAAAAGTCGTAAAAATGGGGAACCCAATGACGGAAGCGGCCAACAATCAACTCATGGCAGGAAAGCGCGGCCTGGTATTGGGCATCGCGAACGACCACTCTATCGCCTATGGCATCGCCCGGGCCCTCCATGGTGCCGGTGCGGAGCTGGCCCTGACCTATCAGGGTGAAGGCTTCCAGAAACGGGTGGCGCCCTTGGCAGCGTCCCTGGATTGCGATTTGCTGATGCCGTGCGACGTGACCGACGGGGACAGTATGGACGCGCTGTTTAGCGCTATCGGGGAAAAATGGGGCGGTCTGGATTTTCTGGTCCATGCCATTGCCTATTCCGATCGGGCGGAGTTGAGCGGCCGTTATGTCGACACCACGCGGGAGAATTTTGTTCAGACCCTGTCCATCTCATGCTTCTCATTCACGGATCTGGCCCGCCGTGCCGCAGCCATGATGCCCAATGGGGGTTCTATGGTGACGTTGAGCTTCCTTGGTGCCCATCGCGTAATGCCGTCTTATAACGTCATGGGCGTGGCGAAGGCGGCGTTGGAGACCTCGGTCAAATATCTGGCCGAAGATCTTGGCAAGGACAACGTCCGGGTCAACGCAATCTCTGCCGGGCCCATGCGCACCCTGGCCGGCGCGGTCATTGCGGATGGCCGTTATGTGCACAAATATGCCGGTGAACATGCGCCGTTGCAAAATGGCCTGGACCTGGAAGCGGTTGGTAACAGTGGGCTATACCTCCTATCGGATCTGTCCAGCGCGGTCACCGGTGAAATCATGAACGTGGACAACGGCTTTTCCCTGATCGGCATTCCCCGACCCGACAGCGCCTGACAACGGTTGATGCCCCACCTTCTCGTTTTACTCTTGCTGTTTTTGCCCAGCATCGCCTGGGCACAAAGCAGCGCGATCATCTCCAACAAAGACCGTCACCACCCTGTTTATGCCGCCAACGGCGTGGTTGCCAGCCAGGAAGCGCGCGCCACCAATGTAGGCGTGAATATTCTGGCGCACGGGGGCAATGCCATTGATGCTGCCGTGGCCGTGGGCTTCACCCTGGCGGTGACATTGCCCCGGGCCGGCAACCTGGGCGGCGGCGGTTTTATGATGCTGCATCACAGGGGCAGCGGCGAAACCCTGGCCCTGGATTATCGGGAAATGGCGCCCGGGCTGGCCCACCGGGACCTTTACCTGGACAACAAGGGTAATGTGGACAAGGACAAGGCGCGTTTTTCCCACGCCTCCGTCGGGGTGCCGGGCACGGTTGCCGGTTTGGTGGAGGCCCACCGCCGTTATGGCGATCTATCACTGGCCCAGGTCATGGCCCCGGCTATCGCCTTGGCAGAAAATGGCCTCGCAGTCACGCCCGGCCTGGCGCGCAGCCTGGCCAAGCGGCAGAAACGTCTGTCAAAATGGCCGGCCAGCGCGGCGGTGTTCTACAAACCCGACGGCAGTCTTTATCAAATTGGCGATACCCTGGTGCAAAGCGACTTGGCCAAAAGCCTGCGCCGTATTGCCACGACCGCCGGACGGGATTTCTACACCGGTGAAACCGCCAAGGCCATCGCAGCGGAAATGCGCCGCCACGACGGCCTGATAACACTGGCTGATCTGGCCGCCTATAAACCCGTCTGGCGGCAGCCTGCATGGGGCAATTATCGCGGCCACAAAATCGCCTCCATGCCGCCACCATCATCGGGTGGAGTGCATCTGATCCAGATGCTGAATATGCTGGAAGGCTACCCCCTGGCTGCGACAGGCCACAACAGCGCCGTTAGCTTACATACCATGGTCGAGGTCATGAAATTGGCCTACGCGGATCGGGCCCAGCATTTGGGCGATCCGGACTTTTGGCAGGTACCTATAAAGGGCCTTACAGACAAAGCCTATGGCAAAAGCCTCGCCGCCCGGATCGATCCGCTACGGGCGCGGCCATCGGCGGAGATCAAACATGGCAACCCCGCCCCCTACGAGAGCAACGAGACCACGCATTTTTCCGTCATGGACAAGGCGGGCAATGTGGTCAGCAATACCTATACCCTGAATTTCAGCTTTGGCACCGGCATCGTAGCTGCGGGCACGGGCATTCTGTTGAACAACGAAATGGATGATTTCTCCGCCAAGCTCGGCGTGCCCAATGCCTTTGGTCTGCTGGGGGGAGAGGCCAATGCCATTCAGGGCGGCAAACGTCCGCTAAGTTCCATGACGCCCACTATTGTTTTCAAGGATGGACAGCCATTGTTGGCCACGGGCAGTCCCGGCGGCTCTCGCATCATCACCATGGTGTTGCAAATTCTGCTCAACGTCATCGACCATGGTATGAATATCGCCGAGGCCACAGCCGCCCCCCGCATCCACCATCAATGGCTGCCGGATAAATTATTCCTGGAGCAAGGGATAAGCCCGGACACCCTGGCCCTGTTGGCCCAGCGCGGCCATAAGCTGACGCCGTCCAGGGCGGCGGGCAGTGTTCAATCGGTCATGCAGACACCCGACGGTAGCGGTTTTTTAGGTGCCTCCGACCCAAGAAGTCTGGGTGCCTTGACTGCCGGGTATTAAAACTATTCCGCCGCCTGAATATCCTCGTCCTCAAGTGCATCAAACCACCAGTCACCATCACCATCCTCTTTGCGCACCACCTTCAGATGACCGCGCCAGTTCTCGTCATCCACCATTGGGAAATCGGCACGGGCGTGAGTGCCACGGCTTTCTTCCCGGCGGCTGGCGGCCTGAATGATCAACTCCGCCGCGCCTGCGGCAAGTTGGGTTTCAAGGTATTTCTCCAATTTTCGAGGTTCGTTGATGCCACGGGTGCGGGCCGCCTGGGCAGCGATGGCACGAACTTTCTCCAACCCGGTGGCAAGGCCCGCCGCATCGCGCCGGATGCCGCCGTATTGCCACATGATTTGGCACAGTTCAGCCCGCAAAGCATTGGCATCCACCTGCGGCTCCCCGGTCTCAGGCACCATTACGGGCGCTGTCGCGTTCGTTCCTTGATCCAAAGCTTTGGCAAACGCCGTCGCCGCCACACCCGCGCGTCGGCCAAAGACCAGACATTCGGTCAAGGCATTGCCGCCCATGCGATTGGCCCCGTGCATGCCGCCCGCAGCTTCACCCGCGGCGTAGAAGCCCGGTACGCTGGTTGCCCCATGAAGATCCGTGCGCGCCCCGCCGCCTGAAAAATGGGCCACCGGTGCGACGCGAAGACGCTGGTTCCAGGCGTTAAAGTTAGCATCCAGATAGGCCCATTTGGTGGCCGAAATTGGATTGACGGACCATTCCTCCCGCGTGACATGGGTCAGATCGATGAAGACGGCCCCATCATGTTCCTCAATCTCCTGAAACAGCGCCTGGGACAGGGCATCGCGGGCGTGGGTCGCCGCCGGACGGACGGTGATATTGTATTTATCCAGAATATCCTCGCCGGCGGCATTGATCAGATGACCCAGATCAGCACCCTCGGGCTCGATCAAAAAGATCGGCTTGCCCGGTTCGGCAATGGCGACGGGATAGAATTGCACAAACTCCATATCCTGCATCACACACCCGGCTTCATAGGCCAGGGTATGGGCATCGCCGCCAATGCGTTTTGGGTTATCGTGATGGAGAAACAGCGCACCAGCACCGCCTGCAGCCAAAATCACCGACCCGCCCCGCAATTCAAACCATTGTCGGGCCTTGGCCCCATAAGCCCGAAGACAGACGCCACTCTCACCGGAGGAAATGGCACGAACCACCAGATTATTGACGAAGCGTACGCCGACAGCTTCAGCCTTGGCCACCAGGCAGCGGACGATCTCCCGTCCCCAGACGGGAATACGATCACCAGGATCATCCTTTGGCAGGGCCATGAAAACGCCGGGTGCGGATTTCGTTGTCAGGCCCCAATCGATCAAATCCTGGAAGCGGTCAGGTGCCTCGGCTGCGGCAATATCGACCATTCCGCCTTCATTCAGGCCACGCCCGGCGGTCAGCACCCGTTCCTTATAGGCCGCTTCCGTTTGACCATCCCAGGGTCCGGCGAAGGCACCCACGGCAAAGGTGGTCGAAGTGCCCTTGCCCGGACCACTTTTTCCGACCACGGCCACATCCGCGCCCGCCAACCGTGCCGTGATCGCCGCCATAAAACCCGCAGCGCCGGATCCAATGACCCAGACATCCGCCCTTAGGGTTTCCATGTGTTCCACTCCTGATCGTCAAAGTCTTTTGCTGGCATCATCGCGGCAAAGCCCACCAGCACGTATGTGACAAAACGGCGCAGCCTGTGTATCGTCGTGGGTGACCCGGTCTGCGGATAGCCTTATGGTAGTGGCAGTATAAATTTACGTGGATAAATTTAGGTGGAAGCAGATTTATGGCGGAACAGACGTTTAAGGCCTTGTTGTTCGATGTCTTCGGCACGGTGGTGGATTGGCGCAGCAGCATTATTGCCGAAGGGGAGGCATTCGGCCGTGCCAAGGGCCATGAGCAGTTCCGGGATATTGACTGGGCTGCCTTTGCGGATGGTTGGCGCGCCAAATATCAACCGGCCATGAAACGGGTGCGGATGGGCGAAACCGGCTGGATCAAGCTGGATGACCTGCACCGCAGCAATCTGGACGAATTGTTGGAAGAATTCTCAATTTCCGGCCTGTCGGAGGCGGAGATCGATCATTGGAACAAAGTCTGGCATCGCCTGAACCCCTGGCCGGATACGGTTGCCGGGCTGACCAGACTGAAACAGAAATTCGTCCTGGCCACCTTATCCAACGGCAACGTGGCCCTGATCGTCAACATGGCGAAGCATGGCGGACTGCCATGGGACGCGGTGCTGGGGGCAGAGGTTGCCGGCCACTACAAACCACAGCCGGAAGCCTATTTGAAGACTGCGGCTTTCCTGGGATTGGCACCCGGCGAATGCCTGATGGTCGCGGCCCATAATGCCGACCTTTTGGCCGCCGGCGGCTGTGGTCTGGGGACCGCCTTTGTCTCCCGGCCAACGGAATATGGCCCGGAGCAGGATTTCGACAACACGGCGGAAAACGAATATAACTATGCGGCCACAGATTTCCTCGACCTCGCCAACCAACTCGGTTGCTAACCGGCCGGACGCAATACACTGTCAGACACCCCCCTACAGAATGAAGAGGTTTCGCCCCTGCGACGGGGGATCATCCTTTTCACGCTGACATCCACCGTAGCGCTGTACGCGCTGACGATCACAATCGCCAATGTATCACTGCCGCAAATGCAGGGTGCCCTGTCTGCGACACAGGATCAGATTGCCCTGGTGGTGACCTTCAATATTGTCGCCACCGCCGTTGCCACACCCACGACGGGGTGGCTCACCGCACGATTTGGTCAGCGCCGGGTGCTTTTAACCTGCGTGACCCTGTTTACCATTGCCACCCTGATGTGCGGGTTTTCCGACTCGCTAACAACACTTGTTTTCTTTCGCGTCCTGCAAGGGCTGTGCGGTGCCCCCCTTGCGCCATTGTCCCAGGCCATTGTTTTGGCATCATATCCGCAAAGCAAACACGGTACCGCTACGTCCATTTTCGGCATGGGCGTCGTCCTCGGCCCCCTGATCGCGCCGACCATCGGCGGCTATCTGAGTGAGGAATACAGCTGGCGCTGGGTCTTTTTTATGATCGTTCCTATGGGCATGGCATCGTTACTGGGCTGCTGGGTGTTTGTCGCGGATGGGGTACGGGCAGCCCGGATCCGCCTGGATTGGACGGGCTTTCTCGCCCTCTCGGTCGCTATTGCCTGCTTCCAGCTTTTACTGGACCGGGGAGAGCGGAACAGCTGGCTTGAATCGACGGAAATCGTTCTGGAGATTTGTCTCGCCGCCCTGTGTTTCTATATTTTCATCGTCCATACCTTCACCGCCGACAAACCGTTCCTGAACCCGCGCCTGTTCCTGGATCGAAATTTCGTACTGGGGATGTCCCTGACCCTGGTCTTTGGCTTGTTGAACTTCACACCGATGACCCTGTTGCCCGGCCTATTGCAAAACCTGCGCGGCTATCCCGACGGCATTATCGGCTTGTTATTGGGGGCGCGTGGGGCGGGCACGCTGTTAGGTTTCTGTATTCTATTCTTTGGCAACAAGTATGACCCGCGCATCTGGCTGGTCGGCGGCTTTACCCTGCAGGGCGCATCAGGCTGGATGATGTCGCAATTTGATATCAACGTGACCACCTCGGATGTTGCCATTGCAAGTTTTGTCCAAGGGCTGGGCACGGGTTTTCTATGGGTACCCCTGACCCTGGTGACCTTTAACACTCTGTCGCCAAAGCTGTTTCCTGAAGGCTCCTCAATCTTTCATCTGCTGCGAAATATTGGCAGCTCGGTACATATTTCCATCTCCGTCGCCCTGGTTCTGCACAGCGCCAAGGTCAACTACGGCTATCTTACCGAAGCTGTTACGCCCTATGCCAAAGCCTGGCAAATACCTTCTGCGGCGGGGGCGTGGAATACTTCGTCTCTGCAAGGCATGGCCCATGTATCGGGCGAGGCGCAACGACAGGCCTTGATGATCGGCTACATCAATGCTTTCTATTTTTATACCCTGACGGCCGTGGTCGCCCTGCCCCTGATCATGATGGTCCGAATGAAGAAGACCCCGTCGCCGCCGGACAAAAAGAAAGACTAGGCTATTTTCGAGATTGAACTACCCACCCGCTCCCCCTTCCCGTCCACCCATTAACGGTACCCTGTGGGTGGACGGGAAGGGGGAGCGGGTGGCCCGGCTATTCGATGAATATCGAAAATGGTCTAAAGGCGGTAAACCGTCAGGGCCTCGCGACGTCCCCGGATTTGTTGCGGGCCCAAATCCTCGCCATTGCGCATATGGGCGGCGTCATAGCTGGCCTGTGAAACTATGATGGTCACTTCTGAGTGCGGATCAGGCAGGCTGCGACCCAGCTCTTCCAACCTATGACTGATATTCACGGTATCACCGACGATCGTATAATTCATCCGTTGCGGCGCACCGATATTACCGACGATGACCGGCCCCGTATGAACGCCGATGCGGATGGCCAGGGGGACTTTCCCGGCGGCAATCAGGCGCTCATTCTCTGACGTCACCACATTCCGGATCGCCATGGCGGCCCGGCAGGCGCGCGCAGCATGATCTGGTTGCGCCTCGGGCGCGCCCCAGAACGCCATCACCGCATCGCCGATGAATTTGTCTATGGTCCCGCCCTCGGCCTCGATACAGGCACCGACTATGGCAAAATGATCGTTCAGCATAGCAGCGGTTTCCTCAACCTCGAGGGTTTCCGAGGCGGCGGTAAAGCCGACGATATCGGTGAACATCACCGTCACTTCCCGCTGCACGGATCGTTCGACGGCCCCTTCACCCTGGCGCATAAGGCTGTGGACCAGACTACGGGGCACATAGGTCTCGAACCAGCGCAAAGACCTCACCATGGCATTGAACGCCTGGCCCGCGTCGTTCATTTCCCTGATCCGGCTGGCAGGCAATGGGGACAGGTCCACCAGAGACAAATCACGGATCCGCCGGGCCGCCTGGTCCAGGCCTTTCAATGGCTGGGCAATATGCTTGGACAGGGCCCAGGCCAGCGCCAACGACAGCAACAGGGCTATAACGCCGGCGACGGAAGACCACATGACCCGTTGAAATTCAGCCGCCACATCATCGTCGCGAAAATAAACGCCAATTTCCCACGGCACATCGCCAAACCAGTTCAGATGCCGCGAGATCATGGGAAAAGCTTCGCCGTCATGGGTGCCAATGATCTGCACCCCCATTTCCTGGGACATGCGTCCGCCATAGTCCCGCCCTTCTTCCGGGTGCAGATAGGCAAGCAGGACCGGGTCACCAAATTCATCCACCGAAGGCAAAGGACGTTTGGGCGAGGCGTCATAGATCCCTTCCACCATACGGCGATGGGCCAGAACGAAAGTTTTGTCATAGAGGATAAAAACCTCACCTTCGACGGCCAGGGAAACCTCCGCCATCATGGTGGAAAGCTGGGAGACGGAGACGGATGCGACCAGGACGCCAACAAATTCACCGTCCATACGGACCGGTCGGCGTACGGTCAGAAGTGACAGAGGGACATCCGGTGCGCGCATGACCCGGCCCCAATGGGCCCCTGCATTGGTGTTTGAGCGGGCTTTCGCCAAATCAATCTGGTGCTTTACCTCTGGCACGTCGGCATATGTCACAGCTTCGATCTGGACGCCGTCATCGACGCGGACGGTTTGCACACCCGCGCCATTGCCATCCAGAAACAACAGCGCACCAACCTGGGGCATGCCTGCCAGGGCCGAGGCCAGGGCCTGGGATAAATCCCCATTATCGTCCAGCTGTATCTGACCATTTTCTATCCGGACCCCAAGATGCTCCACCGCCTGTTCCGCCGGGCCAAGGCGCTGGGCGATGGCGGCCTGAACATCGTTGAGCACT
>Ga0233439_10002728_pt1 | contig 19427 bp, 18 predicted proteins | sample SI_123_September_6_FD_182713 | JGI IMG/M metagenome (GOLD analysis project Ga0233439, IMG submission 182713) | Seawater microbial communities from Saanich Inlet, British Columbia, Canada - SI_123_September2016_100_MG | ecosystem: Environmental > Aquatic > Marine > Inlet | place: Canada: British... | reverse complement strand
GACGGCTACCTTGCCGATATGGAACGACAAGCTCGTGAATCGGGCGTCGGGATCTGGGATACGTCGTTTGGGAGTGATTCCGAAGTAGACGATTCTCAGGCAGGAAGCCTATCGGTAACCGCAGAAGGTTCGTCTGCTAGTTGACCACCGCTTCGAGTAACCCTCAGGAAAGCAGATCTGGCCAACGCTTCAAATCTGTCATCACCAATCCGTCGTACCGACGGCTTTGGGGCATTGGGGTTGCTTCGACCACAATGCGATGGATGGAGACTGTAGCTCTCGGAATCTATGTCTTTGAGCTGACCGGTTCGCCATTCTGGGTCGCAGTTGTTGGCTTCCTGCGCATGATTCCGATGTTGCTGCTCGGACCGACTATCGGGCTCATTTCAGATCGAGTAAATCGAAGAATTCTGATGAGCTCAACTCTCGGAACCCTAGCGGCTGTTTACCTCGTGATGTTCGCGCTGGTCGTCAGTGGCAAAATCGAACTCTGGCACATATGTTTCGGGGCGACGCTTGCTGGTGTGATGTGGGCTACCGATTTTCCCGTTAGAAGGGCGATGATCGGTGATGCTGTGGGGCAGGATGGCATATCTACTGCGATTGGCATCGATATGGCGAGCAGTAACTTTTCTAGAGTCATCGGGCCTCTAGGAGCGGGCGCGTTCTTAGCGACGCTGGGCGTCGAAGCTGCCTACATGACCGGTGCCATATTGTTTGCGATTGGCTCGCTTCTAGCATTTTCTCTTCCACATGTTGAATCGACCGCTAAAAAGCGTGAGAGTTCCGGTTATTTCGCAAATCTCTCCGAAGGTCTAAAGCACGTTCGGGCTGATCGGATCATCGTGGTTACTTTGGTGATCACGATCGTGATGAATATCTTCGGATTTCCGTACCAGCACATGGTCCCGGTTATCGGAGCCGAAACGCTCAAAATCGGTCCACTATTGATTGGGATTCTTCTTGCCACAGAAGGATTGGGAGCAACAACGGGATCGCTCATCATCGCGCTGAAAGCTCGCCCTGGCGGGTACACCAAGATTTACTCAGTAGGATCGGTTCTGTTCCTCACGTCAATCCTCCTATTCTCATTGTCGCCATCGTTCTGGTTGGCATTACCCATTCTGTTGATTGGTGGATTCTCAATGTCGGGCTTTGCCACGATGCAGAGCATCATTGTCATCACTTCGACCCCCACCGAAATCCGTGGAAGAGTGCTCGGTGTTCTAGCCGCCTCGATCGGCACTGGACCTATCGGCGCATTGCTGGTCGGTGGTCTCGCAGTTTGGTGGGGCGCGAGTAATGCCGTAACGGCCATCGCAATCGTAGGACTAACCCTGACGGTGCTCTCGCTCCTAATTTGGCCCTCGTACTTGCGCCAGGCTGTCGCTATTGGGGCTTCAAACTCCAGCGTCGCTCGCGAAAACGAGTGACATTACGTAGAGAAAAATGCTCAGGAAGATCAGCAGTATGACGAACCGTGGGTTAAGTTTGATTTTCACAGAATATTTCTCAAAGGATTAGCGATCTAGTGAAGACGGACGATTCAATTTACTCTCTCTTGGCGCTCGATATCGACGGCACAATGATCGGCGATGATCGAGAAGTAAAACCTGAACTGATTGAAGTGATTGCACGCGTTCAAGAAACCGGTGCCGTCGTATCGGTTTCGACGGGACGCACACTCACACCTGCCCTGAAGATTGCCAAGGAATCTGGAGCGGCTGGCCCTGTGATCTGTTTTCAAGGCGCGATGACCTTTAACCAGCTGACGAAATCTGCAGTGCGTCACGAACGACTTGAGAAACATGTTGCGACTCAAGCAATCGAAGGTCTCAAATCTTCCGTGCCGGAAGTAATGATGTTTCTGGGCAACGATGTATGGGTTGAAAAACGATCTGAATGGACCGACGGCTACGGTCAGCGAATGGGCGTCACTATCCGCGATACCGATTCGCTTCTGGAAATGGCTGATCAGATGCCTACGGCAATTGTCGGTGTTGGCAAACCTGAAACCGTCGAACCTTTAGTTGAACAACTGCACCAACAATTAAATGGTTCAGCGTTAGTCACTCACTCACTTCCTATGTTCTGCGAGGTAGAGGCAATTGGTGCTGGTAAAGACCTCGCTGTAGAACATCTGGCAAACTCGCTGAATATCGGTCAGTCGGGCGTTATCGCTGTTGGCGATGGCAAAGGCGACCAATCAATGATTGAATGGGCTGGTCTTGGCGTTGCCATCGAGGGCGGACATTCTGATGTGCTCGCTATTGCAGATCGAGTGATCGCCACACCCGAAGAACGCGGTCTCACAGACTTTCTAGAAGAGTTGATCGAAGCCGGAAGATTCGCTTCACCTCGATCAAATATCAACTAAATCGACAGCTATCAAACCAAACGGATAAAAAATCTTGAAAGACGTAATCGTTCTCGGCGGCCTGAATATGGATCTGATCGTCGATACCCCTCGACTCGCAGGACCTGGCGAAACTGCTGAGGGAACTCGTTTCTACACCACTCCCGGCGGGAAGGGCGGCAACCAAGCCGTCGCTGCCGCAAGGCTGGCTCAAAGTCCCGGCTCGGTAAAAATGGTTGGTCGAATCGGTGACGATAGTTTTGGCGAAGAGATGGCTCAGTTCATGCGAAACGAGGGCATCGATACATCACTGCTCCGTCGCACCGAAAATATAGCCTCTGGGATTGCAGTAATTTTCATCTTGCCAGACGGCGAAAATCATGTGAATCCTGTTTACGGGGCGAACGCTCTGTGTGACTCGCAGCAATCTGGCGATGTGATCAACGCTTTATCTAGTGCTGGCGTGCTGCTGTGTCAGCAGGAAGTACCACTCCCTTCGACAAAGGCATCTATCGACGCCGCAGCGAAAGCCGGAATCACAGTTGTACTCGATCCAGCCCCTGTGCGAGAAGTGCCAGATGGCTTTTACAAGTCAGTGAGCATTCTCACGCCGAATCAGGGCGAAGCTTCTTCGATGGCAAACATCGACGTAATCGACGCTAAGTCTGCCAAGAAAGCTGCGATCTCAATTCGAGATACAGGCATCGAGACTGTGATCGTCACTCTTGGCGATCAAGGTGCGTGGGTTGAATCGAACGGTATATCTGAACTACTCGATCCATATAAAGTCGATGTCGTCGCAACGGTCGCAGCCGGCGATGCGTTCAACGGCGGTTTAGGCGTGGGGATCGCATCTGGAATGGATTTGCTCGATGCCGCCCGGTTGGGAATGGCCTCAGGCGCCCTATGCGTAGGTAGAGACGGCGCACAAGAGGCAATGGGGACCCGAGCCGAAGCCGAGGCGCTATTGGCGTCTCACGGCTAGCAAACGCTATTTGATTTCGGGTGGGGCGCCCGATATTTCAGACACGTTTGTTATTCCGGCTGCCGTCATCAGCTTCGCGAGTCGTTTATTTATTCGTGCGGGCAATCCGGGTCCTTCGTAAATAAACGAAGTGTAGAGCTGGACCGCTGAAGCGCCCGTGGCAAGTAATTTCCATACTTGCTCGGCTGTAGAAACACCGCCGCAAGCGATGATTGCTGCCTGCCCCTGAACTTGAGCTTGGATATCAGCGATCATCAGTTCAGTGTGCTCGAATAGGGGGGCACCACTCAGTCCGCCTCGGCCTACTTGCAACCGGCTGCTTTCAATTGGGTGTGTGTTGGCAACAACTAATCCGTCGACGCCTGCGTCCACGGCTGTAGCAGCCAATTTCAGTATCTCTCGACGATTCTCATCGTCACGCGGCCAAGGTGGAAGTTTTACGAAGAGAGGTACCTGTTTTTCGGATACTAGACCTTCGATCAAACTTCGAAGCCGTGCTGGTTCATGAAATATTTTAAGTCCTGCGGTATTGGGACTGCTGATGTTCAGTTCTATTCCTGATACGAGAGATTGTGTGCGCCGGAGACATTCGAAAATTTCATCTTCGATGGTTCCAGCGATGCTGACCAGCACTCGACTTTTGTACTTTTGAGATTTCTTCAATCGCTTGATTGCCGGTTCTAAACCCTGCCCGGGAAACCCCATTGAGTTCATTACTGCCTTTTGCTCGGGCAGTCTGACCATCCGCGGTTTTGGATTTCCCGGACGCGACGCCAGAGTGACGGTTCCGCCGGTCGTGAATCCAAATCCTAGATTGAGAACTGATCCTAGAACTTTGCAATCTTTGTCGAAGCCCGCGGCTAATCCGACCGGTGTTGGCAGTTCAATTCCTGCCAGATCGGTCTTCAGAAGCTCGCTTCCTGCACCGTTTGAAAGGCGCAAGGCATTCCAGATTCCCGGCACGCCAAGAGCGGTTTCGGCAATTTTGTGAGCGCCTTCAGGTGGGAGTCTGAAGATTAGTGGCCGGGCAGCCAGACTGTAGATACTCGTCTTATCGCTCCAGTTCGTAGCAACATTGCGTCAGGAATCGCCTCGCAGGCGACACCGTCCAGAATAACCAGAAGTAAGATGTTAATCGCCCCCAAATACGTAACTCGAATAATTTTCTTGGGGATAAGGAACAAATCGTTCAAATGACGCTGGAATACCACCTAGGCGACTCGACACACCCTAAAGGGCATGCTCTGATCTATTTTCGTGATGGGACAAATCCATCTAAGGTCGGTGCTTCATACGTCGTGATTCTCCCCGTATCAGTCGACATCAGCAAATACGTCCCGCCGTTTCTTGCTGGCCAGGTAGAACAACTTGGTTCAGGCGATATGTCGTCATTTGCGTTCCCACCCGCGCCAGAACCAGTTACTTCAGAGGAATGGTTACGGGAAACTGCCGAGAAGAGGGGCGACGATCTACTGTTCGGTGGCGCTGCGAATTTGAGCGACGTTACTTCATTGATGGAAGTTGTAGCAGGAATATCGGCTGAGTACGCCTCGCAATACGACGAGAGCATCGGTAAAACAGCGGCGAGCTCTGGTGCTGATCAGGTAGCGGATGGCGAAACTAAGCCTGATGCAATAGCTGGTGAAGGTGCACCAGTAGCTGATGTAAGCGACGTGATGTACGGCATGATGTCGGAACCCGATCTTCTTACTGAACTAACCACTTTGATGGGACGATTCCAGTACGAATCGAGCGGTGGCGATACTGCCGGAGCACGCGAAAGTGAAGCAAAGATTCGTTCGATCGGTCGACATGTTCCAGAGAATCGCCGAATCGACTTGCTGATCGAATCGGCTACCGATGGCAAGCCAGAATCAGCCAAACGAGCGCAGTTATATCTCGAACGGGCATTCGCCATGTACCGCGAGGATTACACACGGGTACACGTCATTGAGCAAGAAATTCAAACGCTGAGTCCCGACCAGTCGGCTAGTTAAGTACTGCTTTCAACTGGTCAGTCGTGATATTTCCACCGCTTGCGACCAACACGACTCGTTTTCCTTTGAGAGAGTCTTTCATGTCTATCGCAGCTGCTAGAGACGCAGCTCCAGCGTGTTCGACAAGTGTCCGAGTTGCGTGGACATAGTGCTTTATTGCTTCACTAATCGCTGATTCTTCGACTAGCGCGAATTCCTTTAGCCGTTTGCGAAGAATTCCAATTGGCAACTCGTAAGCCGATTCGGTAGCCAATCCCTCTGCAGCTGTCGACATTGGGTAGATTCCGAATTCCCCAGATTCCCATGCGTGGTAAGCGGCTGGTGCGTTCGCTGCTTGAACGCCAATTACGTGTGTTGAAGGGGATAGGGCATCCGTCACAATGCAAGAACCAGACGTGCCTGAACCGGCTCCAACTGGAGTGATGAGGACATCAATGTCTTTCAGATCTTCATGAATTTCGACTGAGTAAGTTCCAACACCGGCGACTAACGCTGGTTCGTTGGCTGCGTGTACGAAGCGCATCCCGTCTCGTTCAGCAATTGCCTCAGCGTGCTCTCTTGATCGCTCGAATACATCTCCGTGGAACACCACGTTTGCGCCGAGTGCTGCGATTGAAGCGGCCTTTGCAGTGTTTGCTCCCTCAGGCAGAACGACTGTGCACTTTGCTCCAAACGCCCGAGCGGCGTAAGCAATCGACTGTCCATGATTGCCTGAAGAAGCGGTTACGAAGCCTTTGTCACGTTCTTCCTGCGATGTTTGAGAAACAAGATTTATACCGCCGCGAACTTTGAATGCGCCAAGTAACTGGAAATTCTCGTGCTTCACCCACACATCTGCATCGAGTAGTTCAGAGAGTACCGGGTAGTTCCGTAGCGGCGTTCGAAGAATATGATTTTCGATCCTCTTTTGCGCGTCATAAATGTCTTGCAAAGTAGGCTCGATCATCGATGCTGCATCGGTCATTTAAGGCTTCCTCAGTTCTACTTGTATGTTTCCGTCGAGAAGATTACTTGAAGAGCACCAAAAACGAACTGCTTGTATTGAGCTTCCAGAGCCACCTCCAGCCTAATTACAGGAGTACCCTTCCTCGCACTGCGCCCCAATATTGTGGGCGCCGATTTCATTTGGGAACAACTTGGCCGTTCAAGATTCAGCAGAACAAAGTACCAACCCTTCGGGTAGTAGTCAGCCTCCAGCGCGACCACCTAGGTTCGGAGTAGTAGGGCGCTCGTTTTTCCACACGTTCGAGGCGGTAATCACCAACCGCGATTTCCGAATGCTTTGGTTCGGTATGGTTCTTTCTATGGGCGGATTCCAGATGCAGATGCTGGTTCGTACCGTCCTTGTCTATGATCTATCGGACGACCGGCTGATCACCGGACTTGTGACTCTCGGTTTTGCACCAAGTCTGCTGCTTGTCTCTCTTTATGGCGGCGTTCTAAGCGACCGAATGGAAAGAAGGCTGCTCATTCAGGTAGCTCAGACGGTCAATGGCCTTCTTGCCGGAGGCGTCGCTCTATTGATAATCACTGACAATCTGGCTTGGGGCCATTTATTTGCAGTTTCTGTCATACAAGGCGCCATGTTCGCATTGCAGATGCCTGCTCGTCAGGCCGCTATTCCGTCGATGGTCGGCAAAGAAAACTTAGCAAACGCTTTTGCTTTGAATGCAATGGCGATGAGTCTAATGAGCTTGATAGCTCCGGCACTCGGCGGATGGCTTTATGGACAGATAGATCCGGAAGGCGTTTACCTCGTCGTCGCCGTCACGATGCTTGTGTCAGTTGTGTTCACTTCCATGGTTCCCAAAATGTACCCACCTGTGGCGGCAAACGCAGACTCTGTTGTTCAAAACGTTGTTGCGGGATTTAGGTACATAAAGAACAACAAAATCGTCTTGAACCTGATGATTTATAGCGTGATAGTTGCTCTCCTATCTATGCCATTTAGGATGATGATTCCTGTTTACGGAAAAGACATCTATGGCTCTGACGCTGCACAAGTCGGAATACTGCTTACTGCGGTAGGTTTGGGCGGTGTGATTGGGTCTATTTCTGTAGCCAATCTACGTAGCGGGCACCGGCGCGGTTGGTTCTTGTTGGGTGGCGCTATTGTTTCTGGAGCCTCCTTGGGTCTGGTCGCAGGTCTACCTGTATTTGTAGCTGGATTGATCGGGATGATAGGCATTGGGCTTGGAGAACAGGCTAGGTGGGCGCTTGGTCAAAGCCTAATCATGGAAAGTACCGCCGACGAGTACCGAGCTCGAGTTATGAGCGTGCTGATGATGACATTTGGTCTGATGCCGTTGGGCGTATATCCGATGGCACTAGCTATGGACTACCTTGGTGGGCAAGTTGCCGTCGGCATTTCAGCCGTACTCATGCTAATTTTCGCCGTAGTTTCGATATCGTTTTTACCTAGACTGAGAAATTTGCGGTAGCAATTGCCAGCCACTAGTCGTCTCCAGCGCGGCATTGCCGAAATATCTATCGACCTACCTATAGATAGCCGTAAATCTTGTCAGTAGATAAACCCGAACCGCCAGCACGATCCCGCACCTCTCGAAACGCCACGAGGGGAAATCGGATTTTATCTAGAACGTTCTCTTCATTAGGCCAATCGGGATTTCGCCATCTCTGGTTCGGCATGCTGCTTCTCATGGCAGCGGTCAACATCCAAATGTTGGCCCGCGGGTACCTAACCTGGGAACTCACAAAGTCACCAATTGCTGTCGTAGTGGTTGGGGCTGGGTTTGCTCCACCTATCCTGTTGCTTTCGCTATATGGCGGCGCGGTCGCTGATCGAGTTTCTCGAAAGCGAATAATTCAACTCGGGCAACTCGGAATGCTTGTCATCACGTTGTTTGTCGGGATTTCGATCTCCACCGATACTGTGACCGTTTATCACCTAACGGCAGCGTCCGTGGCGCAAGGCACTATCTGGGCCTTCCTGATGCCCGCTAGACAGGCTATTATCGGCCAGCTGGTAGACGAAGATCACCTGACCAACGCTGTTGCGCTAAACGCTTCAGGAATGTCGTTGATGACCGTGGCTGCTCCAGGTATCGGCGGAATTATCTACGGTGTCGCAGGTCCCGCAGCGACTTACTACGTGATGGCTACATTGACTGTTGTCGCATTGATTTTGACCAGCTGGGTTCCAACGCTGCCAGCCGTATCGAGCGGGAAGCGTCGAATGTGGAGCGATATCAAAGAAGGGCTGGTTTACACGAAGCACAACCGAACGGTGTTAGTGCTGTTGCTGGTCGCACTCAGCACGGCGTTATTGGCAATGCCGTTCAGAACTTTGCTTCCAGTTCAGATCGAGGAAGTATTCAAGCTCGAAGTTGAAGCACTCGGTTTACTACTAAGCATGATCGGCGTTGGCGCACTGATCGGGTCGTTGTTTATCGCCAGTTTGTCGAAGAACAACCATCGAGGTTGGGTGCTGCTTATAACGAGCATGTTATCGGGCGTAGCGATTCTCCTAGCAGCTGCCACAACGTCATATACCGTGGCTGTTGGAATAATGCTTCTACTCGGCCTCGGCGACTCAGGTCGAAGGGCGCTGAATTCATCGCTCATCATGGAACAAACCGACGATGAGCACCGTGGGCGCGTGATGGGCGTGTACATGATGAATTTTGGGCTGATACCACTAGGAGCATTGCCGCTTGGATTCATCACTGCGTCATTCGACGTCCGCCTAGCATTCGCAATCGCTGGTGGCGGGCTTCTGGCGGCGGCAATTGGTTACACGGTGTTCACTGACAAAGTTCGCCGACTTTAAGTCGTCTTCGATCGGAAGAGCGGCGTAAATATCTTTCTAGGTATCAGGGGGGCAAGTAAACTGCGATTCTTGTTCTGCTATCTCTACACCGTGCACTGATCTCTGAGTTCCTATCGACTATGCCAATTCAGGTACTAAGCGACGATCTTGCTTCCCGCATTGCCGCGGGTGAAGTGATCGAACGTCCGGCGTCGGTGGTCAAAGAGTTGGTCGAGAACTCACTCGACGCAGACTCAACGAGAATCGATGTCCACATAATGAGTGGCGGCGCACAGTCGATCACTGTGGTCGATAACGGGAATGGCATCCCTGCAGATGAACTCTCAGTTGCATTCGAACGTTTTGCTACGTCGAAAATCGATGAGTCGTCCGATCTTATTTCCATAGGTACTCTTGGGTTTCGTGGAGAAGCTCTGCCTTCAATATCCTCTGTCGCCAGAGTCGAAGCTATTTCGAAGCATGTGGCTTCGGGTGCAGGCGCCAAATATCTGGTTGATTTCGGGAAATCCAATGCGATAGAACCCGCAGGAGCTCCTCAGGGAACTCGTATAGAAGTCGTTGGACTCTTCAAAAATGTTCCAGCCCGACTCAAATTTCTCGGTTCGGCGGGTAGGGAACTATCTCGAATTCAATCAATGCTGGCTTCTCTTGCACTCGTCTACCCACATGTGGCGTTCAGCTTGTCTGCTGATGGACGAGAGCGATTGCGGACCATCGGGTCAGGGAAGCTCGTGGATGCTGTTTCCGGTGTCTATGGGGCGAAAGTTGCCGATCAGATGCTTGAGCTGGAGCCTGACGATTCCGCTGCGTTTTTTGTCGACGGGCTAGTAAGCTCGCCTTCGCTAAACCGTTCAAATCGTACTTATATGACCATATCCGTGAACGGACGATGGATTCAGTCACGTCGACTGTCGTACGCAATCGAACAGGCTTATCACGGCTTCCTACCCGAACGACGTTTTCCAATAGCCGTAGCAAGAATCAATACGCCGCTTGGCGATGTTGATGCAAACGTCCATCCTGCAAAAGCTGAGGTTAGATTCCTACGAGAAGATCTCGTCTACTCAGTAGTTCAACGAGCTGTCCGTGGCGTGCTTTCGGCGTCAGCACCAGTCCACGAACTCGGGGCAGGGCGCGCTTCCGGGTCTATAGGCCTTTTGAGAGCACCTGGTCGATCGGGAGATGATTCTACTGTTGGCAACATAGACGTCTCACGGTCAGCACCACAATCTCAAAATTCAGGATTCAGTCAGTGGCCCGATCCATCGGCCATGGTTGAGCAATCAAGGCTTCCAGAGACCAACGCGGAGCAAACCTCCGCATCAGCTGCCAGCACACCAAAAGAAACACTGCCGGTACTGCGTGTAATTGGGCAGGCGCACGAAACATATATTCTCGCTGAAGGCCCCGATGGTGTTTACTTAGTCGACCAGCACGCCGCCCATGAGCGTGTGATGTTTGAACGGGTGAGAGATCGATTCGATAAAAACGCTTCAGAATCACAACCTCTTCTAGAGCCAGCGACCATTGATATTGGCCCCGGGGCTATGGCCACAGTTCAAGAACATCTCGAAGATCTGAACCAAGTCGGTTGGGGTGTAGAAGAATTCGGTGCCAATAGTTTGATAGTGAGAAGCGTGCCTGCATCACTCGCCACCAGAGCCAGCGGAGATGGCGCAGGGCAGGTGTTCGTACGGGTTCTAGACGAACTCAACGAGGGTGGCACTGGTGAAACGTGGCGAAACAGAATGCTGGCAACTATCGCCTGCCATTCTTCAGTTCGCGCCGGGCAAATTCTCTCTACAGATGAATGTAAGGACCTGATTAGACAGCTTGAAAAAGCTGATCGACCTAATACCTGCCCGCACGGTCGTCCGACAATTATTCATCTGAATGTGAACGATCTCGAACGTGAGTTCAAGCGGCGCTAGTAGAGCGGGGCACCAGCGACACTGTGTCGAAACTCGTAGATCGAGTCTTGAGCTGCACCACACACGTAGACGGTCTTCATATCATCGCCACCGAACGCTAAATTCGCTGGGGCCCAGTCAGGCACGTGGTAAAGATCAAGCAGTTCGCCGCTAGAGCTCACATACGCAATTGCTCGAATTCCGGGTAGGGATTGGAGAATGTTGCCTTCCATATCGACAGCCATACCGTCGGGGTTTCCCGGCTCACGGAACCTTCGAACGAGTTGTTGGTCGAGAAGCATCCCGCCTTTATCGACGGTGAAAGCCACCAATCGTTGCGCTCTACTTTCAGACACGTAAACCTGAGTGCCGTCTACCGATACCGCAATACCGTTCGGATAAGCAAGCTCGTTGGCGAACGCACTTACTTTCCCCTCAGGCGTCACTCGATAGACAGGGCTGATAGCCGGATCGGGCTGAGGACGACGAATTGGGTCGGTAAATAGCAAATCTCCGTTTGGTAGGAAACAAAGATCGTTCGGACCACCCAGAGCAGTTCCTTCGTACTCGTCTACAAACACTTCAGACTTGCCAGATTTATCGATACGTAAGATCGCCTTCAGCTTGGCATCGGCAACGAACATATCCCCAGTGGAATTGAAAACCAATCCATTGGGACGACCACCAGTGCTCGCTACTTCAGTGATATCACCTTTATTGGATACTCGAAGAATTGCAGCGTCTTCGGCACTCACGAGGTGCAGTTGACCCGATGAATCGATCGCAGGCCCTTCCGGTCCACGAACACCAGATGTGAGGACGCGAAAATCGGGGGGAGTATTTGTTAGATCAAGTGTCATATCGTTAGGAAGAAGATTAGACCTCGCCCAGTCGAGGTACAACCGGGTCTTTCGAACATACTTACAGACTCTGATTGCGGCTTAAAAACACCAGCGGTAGAATGGTTGCGCACAAACCGACCGGTCGGTCGGTAAATTTGCGATCATCCCCAGATAATCAACGTGTCAGAATCTTCCACCCAACAGCGAACCCAAACTCGAGAACGCATTCTCGAAGCTGCTGAAACAGTATTCGCCGACAACGGCTACCACGACGCGTTGGTCGACGAAATTGGCAAGCGTACGTCGATGTCTAAGGGTGGACTGTACTTCCATTTCCCAAGTAAAGAAGATCTTTTCTTTGCTGTGATGGATCGTTTGGCGAACAAATTAGTACGTCGAGCGGAAAAGGCAGCTGCAAGTGCTGATACTCCGCTCGAAGCCGCGGAAGCCGCACTTGATGCGGTGCTTTCTGCACTTTCTGTGCAAAAACGGCTAGCTCGACTCCTAATCACTCAGGGCTACAGCATGGGCAACGCTTTTGAAGCAAAACGTGCCGAGATGTTTGATCGTTTTGCTGGAGTCATCAAGCAACGTCTAGATGAAGCTGGAAAAGCAGGGCAAATAGGCAAAATCGACACTGATCTGGCGTCCAGGGTCTGGCTTGGAGCCGTCAACGAAGTGGTAGTGCACTGGCTTTTCTCAGCTGGACCTACCCCCAAGCAAGCCGCACCCGAACTCAAGAAATATTTAGTTCAATCAGTCCAACCAGTGCCAACTTCAGTCACTAGTGCCATCAGTGAAGGTAATTCATAGTGACCGATACCGCTTCTCAATCTCGAATTCCCGGTTGGCAGAGACTCGCTTTATTTCTTGAGGCAATCAAATTCGAGCACTCGGTGTTCGCACTCCCATTTGCGATCCTAGCCGCGTTTCTCTCAGCAAGTGGCGTACCCGACTGGTTGGATCTCCTATGGGTTCTAATTGCAATGGTCGGTATGCGTACGTTTGGAATGGCGGCAAATCGCCTTATCGACGCTGAAATCGATGCCCGGAATCCCCGTACAGCAACACGAGCAATTCCCGCCGGAACGATCAGTCGTAAGGCAATGCTTTTGTATATGGCCGTCGCAGGCTTGGTATTCGTTGCGGCAACATCGCAGCTCGACCCCGTTACATGGGCACTTGCCCCGATTCCGCTCGCAGTGATGATCGGCTATCCGTACTTGAAACGATTTACGTGGCTTGCACACTTCGGAATGGGTGCCGTCTATCTAATCGTCCCGCCGGCGGTATCACTGGCATTGACTGGAACAATGCCGCTGGGGTTCGTGATCATTGGTATCGGGTCAATGGCATGGGTAGCTGGATTCGATGTTCTCTATGCGACTGCTGATTACGAAGTTGATCGCAAACAAGGATTGCACTCGGTTCCTGCAAGGTTCGGCATACCCGTAGCCCTGATTATTTCCCGATTGCTGCACGCCTCGGCGGTGATACTGCTGGCGGTTGCGGGAGTAGTTCTCGAAGCAAGCGCGTTCTACTCGTTTGGAGTCATCGCAGCTGCTGTTCTGCTCGCATACGAGCAATCGCTTGTTTCATCTGATGATCTTTCTAAGCTGAATATGGCGTTTTTCACGATGAACGGAGTGATCGCCGTGGTATTTGGAACATTCGTAGTGATTGGTGAGGTGATCTAGTGGGCGTTTACGTATTAGGAATTGCCGGAGCAAGCGGTGCGCCATATGCACGTCGTGTTCTCGAGCAAATGCTGTTAGCTGGTCACGATGTGAAAGCAGTGATTACTGATGCTGGTCGAAAAGTGCTGGAAGTAGAAGAGAATCTTGTGCTTACTGGCAATACTGAAGCCGACACACCGTCGGTTCTCGCTTGGGCTCAGGTGAATGATTTTTCTGGCACATTTGAGCTGTATCACCACAAGGATGTAGCTGCCCCAATCGCATCAGGATCATTCCCGATAGACGGTATGGCAGTGGTGCCGTGCTCTGGTGGGACTCTTGGGCGAATCGCACATGGCATCTCGAACGGGCTGCTCGAACGAGCCGCAGATGTGTGCATGAAAGAACGGCGCCGTTTGGTTTTGGTACCCCGCGAAATGCCACTCAGCCTCATCCACCTACGCAATATGACTGCAGTTACCGAAGCAGGAGCAATCGTGCTCCCAGCTTCGCCGGGCTTCTATCACAACCCGACTGGCATCAGCGATTTGATCGACATGGTGGCAGGGCGAATCCTGGCATCGCTCGGTATCGAATCGTCGGTGATGAAACCTTGGCTTGGCCCTGAACCATCGTCTTACTCCGAAGAAGGAATTCAATAAGTGGCGTTCACTGATCTTCAATCGTTCCTTAAGCTTCTAGAAAAAGAAGGCGAACTTCATCGAGTAACCGAAGAAGTTGATGCCGAACTCGAAGTCACCGAAATTGCCACTCGAGCCGTGAAGGAAAATCTTCCTGCGCTTCTATTCGAGAACGTAAAGGGTTCAAAGTATCCACTGGTGATCAACTCCATGGCGTCCATGCGACGTATCGAGCTGGCACTTGGTCGTCCCGCCGAAGCGCTTGGAGAAGATATCGTCCGGTTCATGGAAGATGTGAACCCTCCGAACCTTGGGGCGTTCTGGCGCAATCGGAAAACTGGATGGCGTCTGTTAAAGATTCGTCCAAAAAACACACGACGCGCCATGGTGCAGCAAGTCGTTGAAGAACCTCGCCTCGATCAGCTTCCAATTTTGAAATGCTGGCCGGAAGATGGCGGACGATTCTTCACTTTGCCTCTCGTAATGAGCAGAGATCCTCAAACCGGCGCCGGCAACATGGGCATGTACCGAATGCAGATGTACGACCAGCGAACTACTGGAATGCACATGCAGATCCAGAAGGGCGGCGGATTTCATTACCAGAAGGCCGAGAAGCTGGGGCAACCCCTAGAAATGGCAGTCGCGGTCGGTGGGGACCCTGCGCTGATTCTTGCCGCAATCATGCCGCTGCCTGAAGGTCTCGACGAGGTAGCGTTCTCAGGGATTGTCCGTGGACAGCGGACTCCTATGACGAAGGCCAAGACGATCGACATGAAGGTGCCAGCGCACGCTGAATTTGTATTTGAAGGTGTGTTGCGACCCCGAGTTCGAAGGCTAGAAGGTCCTTTTGGCGATCACTTCGGTCACTACTCGGCCGCCGGGGATCATCCTGTATTCGAAATTACGAAGATGACACATCGTAAGAACGCTATTTATCCAGCTACTGTGGTCGGACGTCCTCCGCAGGAAGATCGATACCTAGGAGATGCAGCACAGCTTGCCCTTACGCCACTCGTAAGCCTCATACGGCGCGAAGTGAAAGATATGTGGGCGTACTACGAAGCCGGATTCCACAACCTATTGGTGGTTTCTGTCGATCCTAGATACCAACGTGAGCCGATCAAAACGGCTCTTGGTTTACTGGGTGAAGGTCAACTTTCGTTGACGAAAAACCTTGTACTCGTTGGTCCCGATGTGAATCCTCGTGATTACGGTCAAGTGATGCAAGCTATTCGTAGAAACTTCGATCCAGAACAAGATTTTCACCTGATCGCTCGCACAGCTGCCGACACTCTGGACTTCACCGGAGAGGCGCTGCACAAGGGCTCAAAAATGATTCTTGATGCAACTGGAGGCCCGCTTGGCGAAGGTTCGCCTACTGCGGTCGCTCTTCCTGCGAACATCAACACGTTCGCGCCGGGAATCACGAAGCACCGGCTCGTGGGTAAAACGATGCTGGTGGTACAGACAACGGGTTCAGGTAGAGAAGCTGTTCAGAAGCTTGTCGATAACCCGTTACTGGGCAGCGTAAAGATCGTTGTCGCTGTTTCGGCCGATGTCGATATTGATGATGATGAAAACTTGCTGTGGGGAATATTTACTCGGTTCGATGCCGTTCTCGACGTGATGTTCTCACGATCTGAATTTAGAGGCCTAGCACCGGTCTACTCCGGCGTTCTAGGTATCGATGCAACTTGGAAAGAGGGATACCAGAAACCGCTGGTTATGGATCCTGATGTAGTGAAGAAAGTGGATTCCAAATGGTCCCAATACTGGAAGTAGCAGATCCCAACCTCAAGGCGGAACTGAATCTTTCTGACAAACGCCTTTTTCCAATTTGGGACAAAGTGCAGGCAGGCGAGCGTCTTTCGACTTCAGAAGGCGTGACTCTGCTTGAAACCGACGATCTCGCTGGGGTTGGTCGCATGGCCGATTTCGCGAAGAAGCGAGTTACAGGCGACAAGGTTTACTTTGTGCTCAACCGGCACGTGAACCCGACAAATATCTGTGTACTTAGCTGCAAATTCTGCGACTTCGCCAAGAAACCCGGCGACAAAGATGCCTATGAGATGTCGATCGAGGAAATACTCGATCACGTCGATGAAGACATCCACGAGATTCACATTGTTGGCGGGCATCACCCAACATGGCCATTCGAGTACTACGTCGAGATGGTCAAAGCCATCCACGAAAAGGCACCCCACGTCCAGATCAAAGGCTTCACAGCCTCGGAAATCGACTACTTCCAGCGTCGCTGGAAAGTATCTCCAGAAGAATCGCTGGCGATATTGAAAGAAGCCGGTCTGCAATCGATGCCCGGTGGGGGAGCTGAAGTGTTCTCATCACGAGTCCACAAAATTCTTCTCCCCGGCAAAGCAAACGCCGACCGATGGGCTGAAATCCACAAAACTGCGCACCGTATGGATATTCCTACGAACTGCACACTGCTCTACGGGCACATCGAATCATTTGAAGAGCGAATCGAACACCTTGTTCGGCTTCGCAATATTCAAGATGAGACTGGCGGCTTTTTGGCTTTCATCCCACTTGAGTACCAGGTTGGAATGACCAAGCTTCGACCTCGCCACACGCCAGCCATGGACGATCTGAAGATGATCGCTGCTGCAAGGCTGATGCTCGACAACATCAAGTACATCAAGAGCTACTGGGTGATGCTTGGTGCTGCAACTGCCAGCATAGGTCTCAACTTCGGTGCGAACGACCTCGACGGAACAATCGGTAAAGAACGTATCGCTCACGCCGCATTGGCTGAATCTCCTGCAGGTCAGGCAAGAGAATCGATGGCTTCTTCAATTCGAGATGCCCGCCGTATTCCGGTTGAACGTGACGCTCTCTACAACGAGATCAAGGTTTATGACCACTAATCAACCTGATTCTCAACTGCTCAAAGTTGGGCACATGACGTATCTGAATTCGGAAGTTTTCTATCGAAAGCTCTCTTCAGATGCTTGCGAACTCGTCGCGCTGCCACCACGAGCGATGGCTGCCGCCGTCGAGAGTGGTGAATTACAGGCTGGCCCGCTCCCAATCGCGGAAGTTCATCGACTTGGCGACAAAATACGCTCGCTCGGAAACATGGGCGTTGCGTGTACCGGGGCGGCTCTCAGTGTGTTCCTGTTCTCGCACAAACCTGTCAAAGAGCTATCAGGCACAAACATCGCTGTGACATCTCACACGGCAACATCGATTCAGCTTTTGCGTGTGCTATTTTCCGATTTATGGTCTATGTCAGATCACAGCTTTGTAGAAATGTCAGACGACCATTCCGCCGCGCTGGTAATTGGCGACCCTGCATTAAAAACGCTCGCATCCGGAACCTATGAATACTCATACGATCTCGGTTCAGCTTGGCAAACTCTGACAGGCTTGCCGTTCGTGTTCGCCGAATGGGTTGTTCGCTCCGATGCTCCAGCCGATCTTGTAGAAGCTTTCGAACGATCGTTGATCGAAGCGACACGAATTGGCGTGGAATCTGTCGAAGAGATAAGCCGACTCAGGTCTGACGAATCAATGTCAGAATCCGACGTTGCAACCTACGTCAGAAATTTTTCTTACTTCTTTGGGCCTGACGAGCGATCGGGTCAACGAGAATTCAAACAACGACTCAGCAAGCTGCCTGAATGGCGACCAGCCGTGTCGGCAGCTAACGAAACATCAGAAACAAGGGCGGTTTCGGCTTCGTAATCGAAAGTCGATCAGAAGAAACAATGCTTCAGCAAATCACTGAAAAAGTATTCTCGGGAAAACGAATCACAAGCGAAGAAGGCCTGTGGTTGATGCAGGAAGCGGAACTACTTGATCTTGCTCCGCTCGCTGAATACTGGCGTCAAAGTCACAATCCGAACAACGCCGTCTCGTACGTTATCGACACGAATCTCAACTACACAAACTTGTGCGATGCCTACTGCTCGTTCTGTGCTTTCTACCGAACCGATCCCAACGATCCATCGGCGTATACCTACACCGTCGAGCAGATCATGGACAAGATCGAACGTGCTCGTAAAAACGGTGTTCGAACGGTTCTCATGCAGGGTGGGCTGAACTCCGAACTCCAACTCGACTACTACACCGAGATGGTCAGCGAAACGAAGAAGCGATTCCCTGATGTAACTCCACACTACTGGTCAGCCCCTGAAATCGTTCGAATGAGCGAAGTTTCGGAATTGAACTATGAACAGGTGTTCCAGGCTCTCTGGGACGCCGGGCAGCGTTCTATGCCCGGCGGTGGCTCGGAGATCCTCTCCAACGAAGTGAAAGCCACTGTGTCGAGGTTCAAACCTAAAGACACTGTCGCCCAGTGGACCGAAGTTCACGAAGCCGCCCACAAAGTAGGGCTTAAAACAACCGCCACGATGATGTACGGCCACGTCGAGAAAGATCGCCACATAATCGAATCACTCGAGCATATTCGCGGTGTTCAAGATCTCGCACTCAAGAACGGGAATGATGGTGGGTTCACTGCGTTCATTCCGTGGTCTTACAAGAAGGACAACACGGCACTTGCCAAACTGGTAGACGATGAAGCGGGGCCAAACCAGTACCTGAGGATCATCGCTATCTCACGCATCATGCTAGATAACGTCCCTCACATTCAGGCATCTTGGTTCTCAGAAGGTAAAAAGACCGGCCAAATCGCACTTCGCTTTGGTGCAGATGATTTCGGTGGGACGCTGTTTGACGAGAACGTAATGCTCGCAGCTGGCTTCTATAACCGAACTACCGAGAACGAAGTGCGCGAGATGATTTCAGAGGCGGGGTACTCGCCAATACAACGGCTTACAAATTACGAACTAGTCGTAGGCTCAGGAGCTGAGCTGGCGTCGACCAAATAGATATCGCATCATTTGCGATCGTAGAAGAACCCGAATCACCATGACTATCAACGACAACAACATTACTTTTGGCCACAGCCCCGACGCCGACGACGCTTTCATGTTCTTCGCTATGGAAGAGAAGATTGTTGAAATACCGGGCTACTCGATCTCTCATCACATGGAAGACATCGAATCGCTGAACGTCCTTGCCGCAACAGGCAAACTTCCAGTAACTGCAATCTCTGCGGCGCGATATCCAGATGTCGCCGAACACTACCGCATCATGTCTTGCGGGTCATCTATCGGACGAAATTACGGCCCTATGGTCGTTTCCGTCGATCCAATGACTGAAGCTGACCTCGAAGGCAAAACTGTTGCAGTGCCTGGTCGTTTTA
>Ga0233439_10002719_pt1 | contig 19465 bp, 16 predicted proteins | sample SI_123_September_6_FD_182713 | JGI IMG/M metagenome (GOLD analysis project Ga0233439, IMG submission 182713) | Seawater microbial communities from Saanich Inlet, British Columbia, Canada - SI_123_September2016_100_MG | ecosystem: Environmental > Aquatic > Marine > Inlet | place: Canada: British... | reverse complement strand
TTCGACTGCTACTTCTTCGACTGCTACTTCTTCGACTGCTTCTTCTTCGACTGCTACTTCTTCGACTGCTACTTCTTCGACTGCTACTTCTTCGACTGCTACTTCTTCGACTGCTACTTCTTCGACATGAGTGATGGAACCGTCATCGAATCCTTGGCCTTTTTCCATTTCACGTTGGCGTTGAGCAGCTCGTAAAGCAACGACATCAACCTCGGTACTTTTTTCAACGATACGTACTAAATCCCAACGTTTTGTTTTACTGCGACGAACGCTTTCGATGATTTCAACAAGGTCACCTTCGCCCGAAGCGTTTTCTTCATCGTGCACGTAACAAACAGTTTGTTTACGAATGAACTTGCCATAGAGCGGGTGCCGAACGAGTCGAGGAATTTCTACTCGTCTGGTCTTATCCGATTTATCGCTCTTGACGATTCCGATTAATACTTTCTTAGGCATGATTTGTTTTACTAACGATTAAAAAGGGAGGTATTGTATCTGTGCAATTGTGAATAAAGGATTAACTATTCTTGCCCGCCGTTTTCCACTGCGGTAGCCACTGATTCGTCATCATTTGTTTCAGCGACAGTTCCATGGGCCAATTCTTTTTCACGTTGTACGGTTTTGATGCGAGCGATAAGTTTGCGACTGCGAAGCAATTCACTAGGTGCATCGAGTCGTTCAGCTTGAGCTTGTACGCGTAATTCAAACAAGCGTCGGCAGGTATCGTCGAGGATCTGTTGTAGATCGTCGTCGGTCAAATCTCGTAATTCTTTTGTTTTCATAATGATTTTTCCAAAACCGCTTTGTGTTTCCAATAATTACAACACAGGCGGCATGTTGTTCATTCGTAAATCTATCTGGATTGTGTGTTAAACAGGTCGTCGTCGAACCAATCGTACTTTGACCGGCATTTTATGAGCTAGCCGAGCAAAACAGACACGTGCCTGTTGCTCACTCACTCCACCGAGTTCGTATAATATCGTCCCTGGTCGTACAGTTGCGACCCATGCCGATGGTTCACCCTTCCCCTTACCCATTCGAGTTTCTAAAGGTGTGGATGTAATTGATCGGTGTGGGAACATGCGAACGTATAGTTTGCCTGTACCGCCACGAATGTATTGCTGTGCGGCAATACGTCCGGCTTCAATAGTTTGTGCTTTGATCCAGCCCGCTTGTAATGCTTGCAGCCCAAATTCGCCAAAGACGACTTTGTTACCGCGAGTAGCATTACCTTTTATGCGACCTCTTTGCACTTTTCGGTGCTTGATCCGTCTCGGCATCATTGCCATCGGATGATTCTCCCAAATAGGTACCTTGGTTAATCCATACTTGTACACCAATATGTCCTTGTGCCGTCCAGGCTTCAGCAAAACCGTAATCGATTTTGGCATTGATAGTACTTAATGGAATTGATCCTGTTATTTGTTTTTCTCTGCGAGCCATCTCAGCTCCACCTAGTCGACCCGCCATTTGGATTTTGATGCCCTTGGCACCAGCGTCCATGGTCTGCTCCATAGATCGTTTCATCGTTCTACGAAAGCTAGATCGTCGACTCAGTTGTTGAGCAATATCTTCTGCTACTAACTGCGCCATGATTTCTGGTTTGGAAATTTCTTCGATTTTCAAGTTAATTCGTCGACCGACCAAGTTTTGCAACTCATCCTGCAATAACTCGATTTCTTGCCCCTTCTTACCAATGATCAATCCGGGTCTAGCGACATGTAAAATCACTTTTACTTCATCACGCGTGCGTTCAATCTCAATACTGTCGATTCCAGCGTTACGATATTGCGTCTTCTTGGGGTGATTTTTAATAAAGTCTCGAATTTTTGTGTCTTCGATCAAGAGACCGGCAAAGTCTTTTTTCGAGGCGTACCAACGACTTTTCCAATCACGGACGATACCAGTACGGAAGCCGATAGGATTTACTTTTTGACCCATGTTACTTTTTGCTCTTGTTGAAGTTGTAAACGTTTGTGTTGTTATTGTGTTTAGTTTTCAAAATGTTGGTCAACAGCGTCGGCACTACTCACCGAATTGCTATTTGTTTTTGCTTAGCCATCGCTATCTAAAGTGACTTGAATATGAGATGTTCGTTTAAGAATGACATGAGCCATCCCTCGTGAGCGTGGCCGCATCCGTTTCAACATTGGCCCACCATCGACTCGTACATCAGTAATCACCAAATCTTCCGGACGAACCATTTGGGAATCAGACGATTGATCTGGGTCCATGGCGTTGCCCAATGCACTTTCAATTACCTTTTTCAACATCACCGCACCACGCTGAGGTTGATATTCAAGGATACTTAGTGCTTCGACGACGGTTTTGCCTCGCACAAGATCCGCTAATAAACGAACCTTACGTGCACTAATGCGTGCGTATCGATGAATTGCTTTGAATTGGTTGCCAGCCATGGGCAGGGACCTTTACTCTATTATTTACGTTGTGACTTTATTGCTTACGCCGTATTAACGGTTATGACCACGGAATGTTCGCGTCGGAGCGAACTCACCTAACTTATGCCCCACCATATCCTCAGTAACCGTCACTTGGAGGTGCTGGCGACCGTTGTGAACCATAAAAGTAAAACCGACAAATTCAGGTACAATGGTGCAAGCTCGAGCCCATGTTTTGATAGGCTGTTTAGTCCCAACTTCGATTTGCTTACTCACCTTTTGGTAGAGTTTCAAATCGACAAAGGGACCTTTTTTCAGTGACCGACTCATAATTGACCTTCAGTATTTACTTGACGAATATGTTTTGGATTAATAGTTATCTTGTTTCTATTTCAGTTTCAACTGACCGTAGCGACGTGAACGACGACGACGGACAATTGCTTGATTTGACGGTTTACGTCGTTTACGAGTACCACCACCCTTGGCAGGAACGCCTGTTGGGCTTACCGGATGCCGTCCACCCTTGGTACGACCTTCACCACCACCATGCGGATGATCGACAGGATTCATCGCGGTACCACGAACATGTGGCCGACGACCCATCCACCGCTTACGACCAGCTTTGCCCAACACAACGGCACTGTGATCGCCATTGCTGACTTTTCCGATCGTTGCTCGGCACAAAATAGGAACTCGGCGTATTTCGCCGCTCGGAAGTGACAATTGAGCCCAAGTTCCTTCACGGGCCATCAAAGTTGCACTTGTTCCAGCACTACGGCACATCACTGCACCGCGACCTGGATATAATTCGACGTTGTGAACAATCGTGCTTAGCGGAATATTCTTGAGCGGCATGCAGTTACCAATTTCTGGTGGTGTCTTTTCACCACTGATAACATCCATCCCAGCAACTAGCCCGTCAGGAGCGATGATATAGCGTTTTTCACCATCGGAGTAATTTAGCAGTGCGATGCGGGCACTACGATTTGGATCGTATTGGATAGAATCTACACGAGCCGAAATCCCATCTTTTTGGCGATAGAAATCGATCAAGCGATATCGTCGCTTATGTCCACCACCGCGATGACGAACAGTAATTTTGCCTTGGTTATTGCGACCACCATTCTTAGTGATCGGGCGCAACAAGGATTTCTCTGGCGTGTAACCAGGCGTCAATTCAGCAAAATCGCTGACTGATGCGCCACGGCGACCAGGAGTTGTTGGTTTGTATTTTCGGATGCCCATTTTTACTGCTCTATTCTCAATTCACATACTTTGGTGCCAAACACCAAGCGGCTTTTAATATCTGTAATACCTATACGACCTGCGTGTTCACACTAAAAGAATTCGATTTCACCATGTTCCGGATCCAGCGTTACTATTGCCTTCTTCCAACTTTTGGTTTGACCTAAACGATGGCGGTAACGACGATTTTTACCTTTGCGATTTTGAGTTGCAACCTTGGTCACTTTGACATTGGGGTACAATTTTTCAATCGCTTCTCGCACAGAAACCTTGTCAGCCAATGGATTAACTTGAAACGCATACTGATTATGTCGCGTACTGCGGTGAATCCCCTTTTCCGTCACAAGGGGACGCAAAATGATCTGATGGGGTTCAAGTTCCAACCTGGATTTCGGTTGTCGGTTATTAAGATTTGCGTGAGCCATTTCTAAGCCTGTTATCTATATTGCTTAGGAAGCCGTGATTGAAGCATTCAATACTTCAACAGCTCCCGTAGTCAAAACTAGTTTGTCGACCTTTAACACACTAAATGCGTTTAGGTCCGAAAACGGTGCGACATTCACTCGGCTAATATTCCGAGCGCTTTTGTAAACGTTAGCGTCATGCTCCTTGGTCGTGATCAGAGCGCTTTTGCCGCTTAGATCAAGTTTGCCAAGTAACTCAGCCATAGTTCGAGTTTTGGGTTCATCCATCGTTAATCCATCTAAGATTAGGATTTCACCATCTTGAATTTTTGAGGCGATCGCCATTCGTGTTGCAGAACGGACAGCCTTTGCCGGTAAGCGATAATAAAAGTTTCGCTGCTTCTTAGCGAAAATATGGCCACCACCACGACGGACACCACTGGTGCGATGCCCCGCGCGAGCGTTTCCAGTACCCTTCTGGCGGTACATTTTTCGACGTGAACCAGCAACTTCTGCCCGCGATTTACTCGCGGCACTACCCTGGCGATTGTTAGCCTGATACATCAAAACAACATCATGCAGCAGTTGTTTGTTAATCTTCGGAGCGAGTTGGTCTGTATCGATATCGACACTGCCTGTTACATCACCCGATGTGTTATATACGTCTAACGTTGCCATTTTCATGCCCTTTGCAGGCTTACTATTTTATTGTTGTTATCTTTTATTGTTGTGTTCGTCTTGTGTGCTCTTACACACAACCAACTGTCAAATGCCATTAAACTAACCAACGTGATTAGTACCACTGACAACAACATATCCACCATTAGGACCCGGTACAGCACCACGCACCAATAGCAAATTGTTGTCCTCATCAACTCGAACCAAATCTAGGTTTCGAGAAGTAACTCGAGTGCTACCAAACTGCCCCGCCATTCGCTTTCCTTTGAAAACGCGACTAGGAGCAGCACTCATTCCAGTACCACCAGCGTGGCGGTGACATTTTGTCACACCATGCGTAGCACGTTGACCGGAGAAATTATGTCGTTTCATAACACCAGCGAAACCACGACCCTTACTGAGGCCAGAAACGTCAACCGATGTTACTTCTGCAAGGTCAGCCACGGTGATTTCTTGGCCAACTTCATAGCCATCGGCTGATCCCCGAAGTTCGCGGATGAACTTCTTGGGTTCACATTCAGCTTTAACCGTTGCTTCCATCCCAGCATCAGTTTGACGCTGCGAACGTTTGCTAGCCAATTTGTTGCTCACATGACCGCGCTCACTGCGGCGGGCTTGGCTTTGATTTCGACGTTCACCCTGAGGACGCTTTTTATCTTCGAATCCCAACTGGACGGCTTCATAGCCATCGCATTGTTCTGTTCGAATCTGCAGCACATGACAGGGACCGGCTTCAATTACCGTTACGGGGATTGCTATCCCACTCTCGTCGTATATCTGCGTCATACCAACCTTACGGCCAAGTATTCCTTTAGTCATCGCTTTGTCCTCATGGTGTCTACCTCCAGGACTGCTAGACCCCACTGACTTAGTGAGGATAACAAGTTACCCAGAAAGGCTTCCGTCCATATAATTTATTGTCTCGATTATTTTGTTTTAAGATGTGCCTACAAGCGACATCCAAAAAATTAAGTTCACACATTGCTGATGCTGCCGAAAACTCGACCAACATCAAGACGACATTCTATTGAGCTGAAGATTTGATTTTGATATCAACACCAGCAGGTAAATTCAACTTGTTCAAAGCATCAATCGTCTTAGATGTTGCTTCAACAATATCGATGATTCGCTTGTGTGTGCGAATTTCAAACTGCTGACGTGATTTTTTGTTGACGTGAGGGCCTCGAATGACCGTGTAACGTTCGATTCGAGTTGGCAATGGGATGGGTCCGTGAACTTCCGAGTGGGTTCGCTTTGCTGTACCTACAATCTCCTGAGCACTCTGATCCAATATTGCATGGTCATAGGCTTCCATTCGAATGCGTAATACTTCAGTTTGCTTAGCCACTGCGGGTAAAACTCCTAGTTATTTGTTCCAACATCCAACTTCAATTGTTAAATATTAGCCTTGTTGTAAAACGAGACTCAACATTTCCTTACGTTCAACACCTTAAATCAAGTAAGAGCAAGCCACTGCTGACGTCCCATTCCCACTTGGAATAGACTGTCAATTTAGGCCTGCCAGTGCCACTCAATAAACTGTTGTGTCAAACATTCGATATTACGCCTGTTTTCTAGGATCGTCAACAGCGAGAGTTCTAAAAAAAACCAAATATTTATACCGGCAAAACGCCAAAACTGTTCATTGTTTACGATCCCTGACAGGATTCTAATTTAGAACCCAAATTCACTCAAATCTTCTGCCGGAGCAGGCATGTAATTCAATGGTGCAATACTACATCCGGCGCGACCCTGACTGAGACTCCGCATCGCACTGGAATAACCAAATAGCTCCTTCAGAGGTGCATGGGCTTCGATTTCCGTTCGATCACCATGCGCCTCGGTAGAAACAATCATGGCACGCCGTTGTTGCAGGTCACCAACAAAATCGCCTAAATAATCAGCTGGTGTGGTAATGGATAAACGCATAATAGGTTCAAGCAGTACAGGTTTACCAGCTTGTAAGCAACGGTTAAAAGCATCTGCGGTAGCAATACGAAAAGCAACGTCATCGGACCCCTCTTCGGCAATTTCTGCGTCAAGTACCGTGACTTTTAAACGCATCAAGGGGAATCCAGCAATGACGCCCCCGCCAGAACCGCAATTCCGCAATTCGTCAAATGTTGCTTCTAGGCAGTCCGGTGGTAGTAAATCAGGGGTGAGCTGATTGGCCACAGCCAGCCCGTGGGTTACTTCTTCATTGGGCTCCATGCGGATGGTTAGTCGTGCATATTTTTGAACACCGTTTATCAAGCGATTGCATTCGCCAGTGACTTCCACTGTTTTGGCAATCGTTTCGCGGTAGCTAACCTGTGGTTTGTGAAAACGGACGTTTAACTTAAACTCTCGTAGTAAGCGATTTTTTACTACTTCTAAATGCAACTCGCCCATTCCACGTAGCAATGTTTGCCCAGTTTCGCCATTGAAAACTTCGAGCGTTGGGTCCTGTCGCATAAGCATTTCGAGCGTATCTTCGAGTTTTTCGCGTTCCGTTGTGTTCTCAGGCTCAATAGCCATCGAAATAACCGTTTCTGGAAACTCAATGGATTCCAGTAAAATCGGATCGCTTGCATCGCATATTGTATCTCCGGTGATGGTGTGCCGTAGTCCGACAATACCGACAATGTCACCTGTTTGGACACTGTCGATTTTTCCCTGCGGGTCTTTGCGAGTGGCGTAGATTTGCCACAGTTGAGCAACATTGTCCTTCTTATCTTTTCCGGGGTTGTAGATTCGCGAATTTGCCGTGAGTTGCCCAGAATAAATTCTCGCCCATGAGATGTCACCAGTCTTGGCTGGAACTACTTTAAAAACCAAGCCACAAAAGGGCTCGTCGACGGCTGGCTTACGGGATACGACTTGCTCTTCTTCTTGTTTGCGTCCGGTGGAAACAAGTGTCCCAGCAACAGGAGGTCGATCCAAGGGGCTCGGTAAATAGGCTTGAACGGCGTCTAAAATTGGCTGTACTCCGATCCCATGCAAAGCCGACCCACACATTACAGGTTGAAAAGCCTGTTCAGTAGTTCCCTTGCGCAATACGTCATGAATGGTGGACTCAGGGATATCTTCTTCCATGAGTAACAAATCAGTAAGTTCGTCGCTGTATTCAGCAAGTTGTTCGAGCATCGTCAACCGCCATACTTGGGCCGTGTCGACTAGCTCCTCCGGAATCTCGGTTTCTTGGATATCTAATCCATCTTTTTGATCATCAAAGCTCAACATCCGCATTCGGACGAGATCAATGACACCATAAAAGGGAAGGCTGGTATGTGCAGGTCCGGCACCGGCTGGAATTTGAATCGCAACAGGTTTGGCTCCCAAGCGGTTACTGAGTTCCCCAAAGACGGTGTCAAAATTAGCTCCCTCACGATCCATCTTGTTAATAAAAACAATCCGCGGAACTTCATAGTGGTCTGCCTGTCGCCAAACCGTTTCACTCTGGGCCTCGACACCCTCGCGCGCACTGAAGACAACCACAGCCCCATCCAATACTCGCAAACACCGCTCCACTTCTGCCGTAAAATCGACGTGTCCGGGAGTGTCGAGTAGGTTAATGTGGACATCTTTCCAGTTGAAGGTGACACAGGCTGAGTAAATGGTGATGCCCCGTTCTTGTTCTTCCGGATCGTCATCCGTCACCGTCGTTCCCTTATCAACCATGCCCACGCGGTGCTTGGCACCACTATAAAACAACATTCGTTCGGTGACGGTGGTTTTGCCGGCATCGATATGCGCGATGATGCCAATATTGCGAAGCTTGTCTATTTGACGTGCCATGAGTTGTAGAGCCCAATAAAAACGAACTAGAACAAGTGAGGTGAATAATTCATATTGTTAATGGGAAAGTTGCCTGTGGGAAGGTGGCCGAGGTTAAATGGTATCCACAAAATGGCGCACTCATTTTAGCAGCGCAAAAAAAACCGCGCGACCGTAAGTCTAACGCGGCTTGATTTATTGCATGTGAAATTACCAAGCAAAGTGAGCAAACGCTTTGTTCGCATCGGCCATGCGGTGGATGTTTTCACGTCGAGTAATCGCGCCGCCTTCTTTGTTGTAAGCAGCAACGAGTTCATCTGCAAGTTTCAGGTGAGTAGGCCGGCCTTTCTTTTCACGCAATGCGATCAAAATCCAGCGGAATGCCAATGATTGCTGCCGGTTTTTATTGACCTGCATTGGCACTTGGTAAGCTGCACCACCGACTCGTTTAGAGCGAACTTCGATTTGAGGCTTGACGTTTTCTATTGCTGTTGTGAATACTTCAAGCGGCTCTACGTCCGGAAGTCGAGTTTGGATTTCATCGAGTGCATTGTAGAAAATTGCCTGAGCGACAGTTTTCTTTCCATCATTCATCAAGCAATTGATAAATTTACTTGCAAGCAGTGAATCAAACTTTGGATCCGGCTTGAGTTGTTTGCGACTGGCGGTAATTCTACCCATCTTTATTTATTCCGTAATTATTTTCGTGTAGCTGTGTTATCGATAACGAAGCGATAAATGATATCGCGTTATGGCTTTTTCGCACCATAGCGACTACGTGATTGACGGCGACCGTCTACTCCGAGAGCATCTAAAGCTCCACGAATGACTTGGTAACGGACACCTGGTAAGTCACGCACTCGCCCACCTCGCACAAGCACAATCGAGTGTTCCTGTAGGTTATGGCCTTCCCCTGGAATATATACTGTGACTTCTTTACCATTGGAAAGACGAACACGAGTGATTTTTCGCAGAGCCGAATTTGGTTTCTTCGGTGTCATAGTACGTACCTGTAAGCACACGCCTTGTTTTTGTGGGCAGCGTTCTAATACAGGTGCTTTTGATTGCTTGCGTCGTTTTTTGCGACGTTTACGAACGAGTTGATTTATCGTTGGCATGAAAGGTTTCCAAAAACCGTTAATTAATGAATATTGTTTCTGTTATTAATACTTATTTCTAAGGGGTCAACGAGGCCAAAGTACCTCGAAAACCCAATTGGGGGAACTACTCAGCCTACACGCTCATTGCTGCTTGTCAATTGCCATTGGCATTATTTAAAAAACTCAATGAACTTACACTAATGATGTCGGGCAGAAAAGCATCCTTGTATTGCATCGCCCTGCGTCATGCTAGTAGTAATGTGTTATCGATCTAATTTGCGTCGCCACCTTCTCCTAATAATTCGTCAAGAGATTTGGCTGGTTCTTCCACAACCGGTGCCTCAGTGACTGTTCCTAGTACAGCTTCTTCCGCACCCGCTTGCAATAAGGGGAATTGAGTTGCAAGCGATTGATCGTCTTCGGCAGCTAAGGCCTGTAAGGCTTCCGCTTCATAACGAACTTCACCTGCTTGGAACTTGCGAAATCCAGTTCCTGCGGGAATTAAGTGCCCGAGGATCACGTTTTCTTTTAGGCCTACAAGCCGATCGACCTTTCCAGATAAGGCGGCTTCGGTGAGTACCTTTGTCGTTTCCTGGAAACTAGCTGCTGAGATAAAGCTCGAGCTTTGTACGGATGCCTTTGTAATTCCCAATAATTGCGGGTCAGAAGTCGCGGGTTTCGGCTTGGTGCCTTTAGCCGGACTCCCTCCCTCTGCTTCAATGGCGGTGTTAGCTGTTTCTAAGGCAGTTTTTGGAACGACTTCGCCAACCTGGAAGTTAGTGCCGCCAGCGTCCTTGATTTTCAAGCATTTGGCCAAAGCTTCGTTCGCTTGTCGTACTTCGATCTTGTCCATCACCATACCGGTCAACAATGTTGTATCGCCAGCTGTTCGGATTTGGACTTTTCGCAGCATGCGAGCGATGATGATTTCAATGTGTTTGTCATTGATTTCTACTCGTTGACTTCGATAGACCTGTTGGACTTCGCGAGTCAAATAACGCTGGACTTCCTCTTCACCACTAACACGTAAAATGTCGTGGGGTTCAAGAGGGCCGTCGACGAGCTCTTTACCCGCTTGGACGACGTCGCCGGAGTGAACCAAGAAACGTTTACCTGGTGGTACCAAGTGTTCGAATTCCATTTCGCTTTCTTCGTTGCGAATTAGAATCTGTCGTTTACCACGCTTCTTTTCACCCGTGATCTCGATCACACCATCGATTTCAGCAATCACAGCTGGATCCTGTGGCTTACGAGCTTCAAAGATTTCGGTAATTCGCGGCAAGCCCCCAGTAATATCACTAACACCAGATGCTTCACGCGGAGTTTTAGCAATCACTGAACCAGCTTTGATTTTTTCACCTTCGTCCACTTCAATGTGGGCACCTTCAGGCAAGTAATAAACATCCCGAGGTTTTCCATCGGAGTCTTCCAATATAATTTGCGGATGGAGTTCGCCTTTGTGGTCAGTGATCATGCGCCGCATGCTACCACCGGCGTCTTTTTCGAGCCGCAGAGTTTCACCGTCGACGATGTCGTCGTAGCGTGCGGTACCGGACACTTCGGCGAGAATCGGAATACTGTGTGGATCCCATTCGCAAAGGATGGTTCCGGCTTTGATTTCGTCATTTTCGTTGACGCGAAGTAAAGCACCAGTAGGTACACTGTGTGTTTCGAGCTCACGGCCCTTGGGATCCAGAATAGCGATTTCACCATTACGGGTAAGTACGATATTGTCGCCTTTGACATTGGTAACATTTCGAATATGAACGAACTTAACGATACCACCGGTTAGCGATTTTGTATCAGATTCTTCAATACTGGTGTTTACAGTACCACCGATATGGAATGTACGCATAGTCAACTGCGTCCCCGGTTCACCAATACTTTGAGCAGCGATGATTCCGACAGCCATGCCAATTTCAACTTCTCGTCCAGTAGAAAGATCCATGCCGTAACATTTGCGACAGATACCCAACGGTGCGTCACACGTCATTGGCGAACGAACTTGGATTTTATCCACCCCTAACTCTTCGATACGCTTTGCTGTTTCAGGAGTAATCATTTCGTTGGCAGCAACGATGACTTCATCTGTAACCAAGTGAGCGATCTGCGTCTGACTGACTCGACCATTAATCGCATCTGCTAAGCGCACTTCGACTTTTTCACCGCGGTAAATAACACCTTTGGTAATGCCTCGAGCAGTTTTGCAATCCTCCATGGTGACCACGACGTTTTGTGCTACATCGGCAAGTTTACGTGTTAGGTAACCAGAGTCAGCCGTTTTTAGAGCGGTATCGGCTAATCCTTTTCGGGCACCATGGGTCGAACTGAAATATTCCAGTACTGATAACCCTTCACGAAAGTTTGCCTTAATGGGGGTCTCGATGATTTCACCGGTTGGCTTGGCCATCAAACCACGCATACCAGCGAGTTGGCGAATTTGTTCAATACCACCACGAGCACCAGAGTGAGCCATGAGATACACGGGATTAACATACCCCTCACCACCACGGTAATCTTGTTTCATCCCCTCCATCATCAACTCGGTAATTTGCTCACGCGTGTGAGTCCAAGTATCTAGCACTTGGTTGTAACGCTCCATTTCCGTAATCACACCACGCTGATATAACTTGCCATATTTCGCGACAGTTTTTTCAGCTTCACTAATGATGGAGAATTTGTCCTCAGGCGTAATGAGGTCATCCGTAGCAAACGAAAGACCAGATTGCGTACTGTTATGGAAACCGAACTGCATCATATCGTCGAGCAAGTCAATGGTTGATCGACGACCTAAGGTTTGGTAACAATCGGAAATTACAATGGACAAGTCACCACTTCGCAGCGTGTCGTTATAGTAATCCATGCCTGTGGGCAGCATCGTGTTAAAACAGATGCGACCATAGGTTGTTTCGATAATTGTACCTGGTTCAGCGTTGCCTTCTTCCGTTTTTAGTTTACAGTTCTCGGGTAAACGCAGTTTGATTTTTGAGTGAATCTCAATAATCCCTTCGGCGTGAGCATAGTCTGCTTCTGTGGCACTCGAGAAAGTCATGCCTTCACCTTTTCGGTTTGGCAATTCCAATGTGCTGTAATAGCAACCCATCACGACGTCCTGTGACGGACTCATAATTGGTTTACCGTTGCTGGCGGCAAAGATATTATTTGTTGACAGCATTAGGGTATGAGCTTCGACTTGAGCTTCAACCGACAATGGCAAGTGAACAGCCATTTGGTCACCATCAAAGTCAGCGTTAAAGCCTTTACAAGCTAGTGGGTGCAAGTGAATTGCGTTACCTTCGACAAGTGTTGGTTCGAAGGCTTGGATTCCCATGCGGTGAAGCGTTGGAGCTCGGTTAAGCATGACGGGATGATTTTGAATTACGGATTCAAGGATATCCCATACTTCTTCGTCTTTGCGCTCAAGCATTTTCTTAGCGCTTTTAATCGTATCGGCATGACCGAGTTCTTTCAGACGTCGAATAATAAAAGGTTGGAATAATTCGAGCGCAATTTTCTTGGGTAAACCACATTGGTGGATTTTTAGCCGCGGTCCGACCACAATCACACTACGAGCGGAGTAATCAACACGTTTGCCTAGTAGGTTTTCACGGAAACGACCTTGCTTCCCTTTGATCATATCGGTTAAAGATTTCAGCGGACGATTACTGCTTCCCAAAACCGGACGTTTACAACGATTGTTATCGAATAACGCGTCTACCGATTGTTGTAACATTCGCTTTTCGTTACGAATGATTACTTCTGGAGCGTTTAAATCAACCAATTTGCGCAACCGGTTATTACGGTTGATGATTCGACGATAGAGGTCGTTTAAGTCACTTGTGGCAAAATTACCGGAGTCTAATAGTACCAATGGACGTAAGTCCGGTGGGATCACTGGAATGACATCCAATACCATCCACTCTGGACGGTTGTCGCTATCACGAATGGCTTCAACAATTTGTAATCGCTTGGCCAAATCCTTTGTCTTTTGCTTACTCTTGGTGTTCTCCAAGTCTTCGCGTAGCTGAATTGATAATTGAACAAGGTCGAGTTTGTTAAGTAATTGTCGGACAGCGGCAGCACCCATGCCAGCTTCAAATGCGTCAGGGCCCCATTTTTCCCGAGCGTTACGGTACTCTTCTTCGGTCAACAACTGCTGGATTTCTAGATCGGTTTCACCGGGTTCGGTAACAACATAATCTTGGAAATACACGACTTTTTCCAAGCTAGTCGTTTTCATCGCAAGTAGGTTACCCAATCGACTAGGCATCGCCTTAAAGAACCAGATATGAACAACTGGCGCAGCGAGTTCGATATGGCCCATTCGTTTTCGCCGAACACGCGAATGCGTGACTTTGACGCCGCAGCGATCACAGATCATGCCCTTATATTTCATACCGCGATATTTACCACAAGCACATTCCCAGTCCTTTTCAGGGCCAAAAATACGTTCGCAAAACAAACCGTCCTTTTCCGGACGATAGGTTCGGTAGTTGATGGTCTCTGGTTTCTTGACTTCACCAAATGACCAACTCCGGATGTCATGGGGTCGCGCCAACGAGATTTTCACCGAGGCGTAATCATTAATCCTGTCGTATGAGTTTTCACCAACTGTCATGGTTCCGTGCTCCTTTGGGATCACTATGCTAATTGTAAATTAGAAATTGTGTTTTAATGTTGTAAATTTAGTACTCGAGGCTTTAGACGGCACCAAGTTAATTAGTTCCGTCGTTTTTCAAGTTCCATGTTCAAGGCAAGACCACGAATTTCATTGGTCAATACGTCGAAACTAGCAGGTGTGCCAGCTTCTAAAGTGTTTTCACCCTTGACCATCGCTTCATAAATCTTTGTGCGACCTTCAACGTCATCACTCTTAACGGTTAATAGCTCCTGCAGAATATAGGCCGCCCCGTAGGCTTCGAGAGCCCAGACTTCCATTTCTCCAAAACGCTGACCACCAAAGCGTGCTTTACCACCAAGCGGTTGTTGAGTAATCAATGAATAAGGTCCGGTACTTCGAGCGTGAACTTTTTCATCCACTAGGTGATGTAGTTTGAGCATGTAAATGTAGCCAACGGTTGTTTCTTGCTCGAACTGCTCACCGGTGCGACCATCAAACAAAGACGATTTACCATGGCTAGGCAATCCAGCTTCTGCTAATACCTCGTTGATATCCTCTTCCGTTGCTCCGTCAAATACCGGAGTAATGGCTTGGAAACCAAGTTTAGAGCCAGCCCATCCCAGGTGAGTTTCTAAAATTTGCCCAACATTCATACGGCTAGGCACACCAAGTGGATTCAACATGATTTGAATCGGCGTTCCGTCTTCTAAATAAGGCATGTCTTCGACAGGCATGATTTTGGAAATTACACCCTTGTTACCGTGGCGGCCCGCCATTTTGTCACCAACGGAAATTGTCCGTTTGGTAGCAATATAGATTTTGACCATCTGTAGAACGCCACTGCGAAGTTCGTCGCCTCGTTTCATGCTGTTGAGAGTGCGGTCACGCTGGTCAATCGCAGCCTGCAGGGCATCGCGATGGGAAGCGTAGGTTTTGTTGATGGCCTTAATGCCATCGTCACTGCGCATGCCGTTGGTAACAGAGTCGACGCGGAAAGCTTCGGCAATTTCGGCTAAAAACTTAGTGTCATCGTTGACGGTGTAAGGATTTCCGTCTTCATCGGAAAGTTTACGACTGAGCGATGACTCCATTTCCGCAATCATGTCTTTGAATAGGCCGACGACGATCGTGTTTCCTTCAAGTTCCGCAGCCTTTAAGTCTTTTTCGAACACCTTACGTTCAAAGTCGGACAAACTCATACGGCGTGAGAATTTCTCAGTATTGATAACAATTCCTTCAATTCCGGATGGAGCTGTTAGTGAGTCATTTTTAACGTCTTCACCTGCGCGACCAAAAATAGCGTGCAGTAGTTTTTCTTCCGGAGTCAATTCAGTTTTACTTTTTGGTGAGACCTTGCCCACTAGAATATCGCCGGGCGTTACGTAGGTTCCTACTTGAACAATACCGCTGTCATCTAATGCAGCCAGCATTTTGTCGCTGACGTTCGGGATATCACGAGTGAATTCTTCTCGACCAAGCTTGGTCTCGCGAATCTCAACATCAAATTCTTCGATATGAATGGATGTGTATGCATCGTTCTTAACGAGCTCTTCACTGATGATGATAGCATCTTCATAGTTGTACCCATCGAAGGACATGAATCCTACTAGTACGTTGCGGCCCAAGGCGAGTTCACCTAAGCGAGTAGCGGCACCGTCGGCGATGACCTGTCCCGCTTCAACTTGGTCGCCAAGATTGACGATCGGCTTTTGGTTGTTACAGGTTCGTTCATTGAGGCCAACATATTTTTGTAATGGGTAAACAGTATTGCCAATAGTGATTTTCAAAGCATCACATTGGGTAACCTTACCGGCACGTTTGGTGCGAACAACCATACTGGTGTTGTGAGCAATCGTACGTTCCATACCCGTACCGACGATCGGTGGTTCGGCTTCTAGCAAGGGAACTGCTTGCCGCTGCATATTGGATCCCATCAAAGCACGGTTTGCATCGTCGTGCTCTAAAAATGGAATCAAGGCAGCGGAAACACCAATCATTTGAGTTGGAGCAACGTCCATAAATGAAATTTGGTCTGGCGGAACCATCTCGAAGTCACCACGACGGCGAGCAATTAAGTGCGGCCCAACGATCTTGTTGTTTTCTACGTCCACGTCAGCTGGGGCAACGTATGCATCCGCTTCTTCGTCCGCTCGTAGATATCGAATTTCATCGGTCAATTTTCCGTTTTTGATAGTACGATACGGTGTGACTAAAAATCCATAGTCATCGACTGTAGCGTAGATGGCTAGGCTAGAAATCAGACCAATGTTAGTACCTTCAGGAGTTTCGATGGGGCAAATTCGACCATAGTGCGAAATGTGAACGTCGCGAACTTCAAAACCAGCTCGCTTTCGATTCAAACCACCAGGACCCAATGCCGACAATCGCCGCTCGTGTGTCAACTGACTAAGCGGATTGGTTTGGTCAACAACCTGTGATAGCTCACCACGACCAAAGAAATATTCAATGGCTGCTGAGATACTTTTAGGGTTGATCAAATTGCGAGGAGTCATGTCCTCTTGATCCTTGAGATTCATGCGATCTTGAACCGTACGACGTAACTTAAGGAATCCTTTTCGTAATTCATCTGCGGCTAGTTCGCTAATCGTTCGTAAACGACGGTTGGCCAAGTTGTCGATGTCGTCAACTTGTGCGTCATCCGATTGAACCGCGAGTTTGAGAATATAGGACACGGATTCAATAAGGTCGTCAGGACGAAGTGTCATTTCTGCTTCTGGTACGTTGAGCTTCAACTTGCGATTGATACGGAAGCGACCGACGCGACCCAAACGGTAACGATTTGAATCAAAAAATTTCTCTTGGAATAATGTCCGAGCTTTTTCAAGATTAGGAGGATTACCAGGGCGCAATCGCTGGTAGATTCGCAATACAGCTTCTTCGTGACTGCCTGTAGTGTCGTCATTGAGGCTGTTTATAATCAGAGGCGTCCCGGGGGCGTCCATGACTTCGATTTTGGAGAGTCCCGAAGTGCAGATTAATTCCGCAGCGTTACGCGTTATCTGCTGACCAGCTTCGAGAATGATTTCCCCAGCGTGTTCACTCTTGGCAGGATATACAATGTCGTCAACGGTAACCTTGTCTAAAATTTTTCCGACGCTGCGGCCATCTTTGACAGATTCGACAACTGTTTCATAAAAACAACGCAGTAAGTCAGCGTCACGACTGTACTCAGGAGCCATCGCGCGCAACAGCGTCATCGCAGAGAATTTACCGCTTTGATCAATGCGAACGCTAAGGATGTCTTTTTTGGTCGCGTTGATTTCAATCCAACTACCACGCTCCGGAATGACTCGGCAACTCGGTAACTTGCGATCACTCGTACCTTCGGTCGCCATTACAAAGTCAACACCAGGTGAACGGTGAAGTTGGCTGACTACTACGCGTTCCGCTCCGTTGATGATGAATTCACCGCCACCGAGCATCACGGGTAAATCACCAAGATATACATCTTCCTCGACAGGCTCATCTTTGTTTAACCGCATCCATACTCGGAGCGGACAGCCGTAGGTCAAACGCAACTGACGACATTCATCGGGTGTGTAACGCGGCTTGCCCAATTCGTAACGGATATATTCCATGTTGATTTGCTTGTCAAAGCTCTCAATTGGAAATATTTCCTGCAGGACTGCCTCCAAACCTAATTGCTTACGCTTTTCAGGATCGATATTCGCCTGTTGGAATTTGCCGTAATGATCCGTCTGGATCGCAGTTAAATCTGGAATGGCGGGGTATTCACGACCGCTTCCAAAACGACGTATACTCACTGGGCTTAAGCGTCGTATAGCTGGCGTTGGCATGTTGTTGCTCCGATGTTAATTACGTTACAAAGGCCTAGCGTTCAATATCACTAGGCGGCGATGACGAAAGGGTAGTTGGGTAGAAACTGGATAGGTAAAACACAAGTAGTGGCATTAACGCAGTTCAAACTGCCGCGGTTGTCACTTTTGGTGCACTTGAAAAAACCAATGATAAAATTCATGGGTAACGTAGCACGGGGAAATCTAATGAGGTGGAATCGAACAAGAAAATAATTGTTCGCACAATTAAGGGTTTGCTTGCTGTTAAATTGACCGAAGCGCGCACACTTTGCGCAACGCCTGCAGTGGTTCTTCTTTCGACTTGTGATTTTATTTAAAAAATCACGCTCGAAACGGAACTGGGTCAAACGATCACCTTTCATTGTCCCCTAGCTAATTGTTCAAGCTAGGTTTGGTAACCCTATCTGGGGCTTCCTACGAAAACGAGTACAGGAAATCAACAGTGCACATTGAATGTTGTGATGCCAAGTTGTATTAAACGTCGGTTCACATCGTTGTTGTGCGATTGGAAAAACACCAAAGTAGTGTACCTTCTCCAACTGTAAAAAATCCACTTAAAATGTTGAAAATCAAAGGGGTGAGATCCGGTCCTGTTTAGAACTGGGGCATCACCCAACACCTGGAATGCGCGTTTAACGAATTCAATGTCGACCAAATATGTATATTTGGTGTAACTGTGTAATCGTTAAATATACAGCAGGTATTGAATTGAAGAGTTACTCCAATTCAACAGCACCGCCAGCTTCTTCCAGCTTGCCTTTAATTTCTTCGGCTTCTGCCTTGTCAACACCTTCTTTGATGGTGGCTGGCACGCCTTCGACAAGTTTCTTCGAGTCCATCAGGCTTTGGCCAGTGATGTTCTTGACTTCCTTGACGACATTAAGTTTCTTTTCACCGAAACTAGTTAGTACTACATCAAATTCGGTCTGCTCTGCAGCTTCACCGGCATCGCCAGGTCCACCACCAGCGGCCATGATCACTCCACCACCAGCGGCGGCTTCGATACCATGTTCGTCTTTGAGGTAATCGCTAAGTTCTTTAGCCTGTTTCAGTGTTAATTCAACAAGTTGGTCTCCCATCGTCTTGATCTCTGCAGATACTTCGATGGTTGCTGCTTCTTCGGACATTATAAGTCGAGCCTTTCTCACTTAGTATGCAAATCAAAAAGCCCTAAACGGAATTGGACCTACTAGGATTTTTTCTATTTGCAATTTTAAAACAACAGTTCTAGTTTTAGTTAAATACCGCTGTGCCAGCTGCTGAACCTGTGCACGTAAGTATGGTTAGTTGTCAGTCTCTTCGGAGTCACTTGCGTCGGCTTCTTCTTCAGCTGGAGCTTCTTCTTCAGCTGGAGCTTCTTCTTCAGCTGGAGCTTCTTCTTCAGCTGGAGCTTCTTCTTCAGCTGGAGCTTCTTCTTCAGCTG
>Ga0233439_10002717_pt1 | contig 19471 bp, 18 predicted proteins | sample SI_123_September_6_FD_182713 | JGI IMG/M metagenome (GOLD analysis project Ga0233439, IMG submission 182713) | Seawater microbial communities from Saanich Inlet, British Columbia, Canada - SI_123_September2016_100_MG | ecosystem: Environmental > Aquatic > Marine > Inlet | place: Canada: British... | reverse complement strand
CATGAATGTCTCCAGCTAAATCTGATTTTTGTTTTTCTTCAGAAACAAATGATCTTATTCCTGCTCTGATTGCTTCAGACCTACCTGAGAACCCCATTGATGATTGCAGTTTGTCTAGTTCTGATAAAATTTCATCATTTAATGAGATTGAAACTATTGGCATATGCCTGATGTTATTAATTATGTTATAAGTTTAGCAATGAAAGTTATTAAGATTTTATAGATTTATTAATAAAACTTGTTGATTTGTAGTGTGAATATTCAGGTAAAGCTTGCAATTATTGCAATCATGGTTGTAATACCATTAAGCTCAATTGCAGTATATGGAACAAATACAAATCAACAGTTTACAATTAATGACAATTCAAAATTACAAGTCATTTCATCATTTAATCCACTACATGAATTCTCACAAATAGTAGGACAAGAAAAAGTTGATACTACTTTACTTGTTCCAGTTGGAGTGGAGCCACATGATTGGGAACCTACAATTAAAGATGTTCAACAAATGCAACAATCTGATTTAATAATCATTAATGGAATAGGTTTTGAAAATTGGATTGATAATTTAGAAGAAAATAATTTTCAAGGAATTATTATTGATTCAAGTAATGGAATTTTAGTTAAACATGATGAAGATGAACATCAAGATGATCATGATCATAGTAAAGGTGATCCCCACATCTGGTTAAATCCTGTATATGCAAAAATTCAAGTACAAAATATTGCAAATGCTTTTTCAACTTATGATTCTACAAATAAAGAATATTATCAAACCAATGCTAGAGACTATATTCAACAACTAGATATTCTTGATTCAAAAATTCGATCTGATTTGTTTTCTTGTAAACACAATTTTATTGCATTTCATGATGCATTTTCATATTTTGCAGAAGAATATGATCTGATTCAACATACAATTATTTCATCAAATGATCCACATGGTGAAGCTACTGCAAAAACATTGGAATCAACAATTTCGATCGCACGAGAATTAAATATTCAAATAATTTTTAGTGAAGAATCTGTCAATACTAAAACTTCTGATATAATTGCAAATGAAATTAACGGTCAAGTTTTAGTTTTATCTCCATTAGAAGTTGCATCTGATGGAACATACATTTCTAAAATGACTGAAAATCTTGAAAACCTAAAGGAAGCATTATGCCAATAGTAGAAATTAATAATCTAACTGTTCAATATCCTGATGTTAAGGCTCTTGATAATGTGAGTTTTGTGGTCAATCAGGGTGACTTTCTAGGCATAATTGGACCAAATGGTGCTGGTAAATCTACTCTTTTTAGTTCAATGTTGAATCTAAATACAAAATATGATGGAACAATCAAATTTTTTGGTCAAGATATTAGAAAATCTAAACAATATCTAAAAGAAATTGGTTATGTCCCTCAAAAACCAATTTTTGAAAAAAATTTCCCAGTTACAGTAAATGATGTAGTACGAATGGGATTAAGAAAAGAATCAGATGAAGATAAAATTGATGAAATTCTACAACAATTGTGGATACATGAATTAGGTAATAGAAGAATTGGTGAATTATCTGGAGGACAACAACAACGTGTCTTTATTGCAAAAGCTTTGGTTAATCATCCAAAAATTTTGATTTTAGATGAACCAGTTACAGGAATTGATCAACAAAGCATCGAGTTATTTTATAGTATTCTCCGTGAATTAAATTCTAAACAAAAAATTACTATTATTTGGTCTTCTCATGATCTTGATGCAGTAAACAAACTTGCAAATCATGTTGCATGTTTGAATCGTACATTATTTTTTCATGGTGAATCTGAGAAATTTTTCTCTGATGATAAACTAGTCAAACAATATTCTGAAGCTTCTATGCAGGAACATATGCATCATCATTAATCATGTCTTTAGAGATCCTAACCTATAGTTTCATGCACAGAGCACTAATCTCTGGTGTTGCAATTGCAATTCTTTGTTCAGTTGTTGGATTGTTTTTGGTTTTAAGACGTTATTCTTTATTTGGTGATGCAATTGCACATTCATCGTTTGGTGGAATTGCTTTAGGTTTACTTGCAGGTGTATATCCACTATGGACAGCCTATGGAGTTTCAATTGTTAGTGCATTAATAATTACAAAAATTAAAGATAGATACAACATATCTGGTGATGCTTCAATTGCTGTTTTACTATCCTCAGGAATTGCAGTTGGGCTCGTAGTCATTGGATTATCTGGAGGATTCACGATTGATATCTTTAGTTTTCTGTTTGGAAGTATTTTGTTAGTTAGTGTAGATGATACAATTCTAATTTTGGCATTAACTGGAATTATTCTTATTGTAATTTTATTACTGTATAGACAAATTCTCTATTCTACATTTAATGAAGAACAAGCAAAAGTTAGTGGGATCCCTGTAGAAAAAATAAATTATCTGATAGTGTTTATGGCAGGAATTACTGTAGTAACATCTATCCAACTTGTGGGAGTTTTGTTAATTTCAGCTTTGTTTGTAATTCCTAATGTTACTGCAATTATGTATGGAAAAGGATTCAAACAAACTGCAATAATTTCAATAAGCTTTTCTATATTTTCTGTAGTTGTAGGAATTTTAATTTCATACATATTTGATATTACTCCTGCAGGAACAATTGTTTTGTTGGCAATTGGTTTACTTGCAGGAACTATGGTAATAAAATCAGCAGGATTATTATCTAAGAATTAACCAAATCATTTAATCTTCTTTTATCATGAATACTTTTTACATAAAATAATGATGTTGCAATGATTCCTAATGCTACAAGTGGCGATGCAAGTTCTGTGTATTTTATTTCTATATCATCTGATGGTTTAATTTGTGACGGAATCACTGGAACTTCTGTAATCTTTATTGTTGCAAGCTTGTTTGACTGTTGTTCGACAAACCATACATTATCATTCCCATCTGAAGTCATAAATTGAACAAATGATGTTTCAGTTGGAACTGGAACTTCAATCAGATTATTATTATCTGGATCATATACTCCAATACTGTCTATTGTATGCTGTGCAAACCAAATATTTTCATATTTATCAAAGGTCATTCCAAATGGTAATGCTTCCTCATTTGGAACTGAAATCTTTTCAAATGTTTCTAAAACTGGGTTGAATTTGGTAATTGCCAAGCCTGTATGTTCTGCAATCCATAGATTTCCGTCTTTATCAAATAGTAATGCTTCAGGACTTTGAAGAAGTGTTTCACTTGAAATCTGAGTCAATTGATTATTTTGAGGATCTATAAATCCAATTTTACCTGCATTAGATGCAGTATACCAAATTTTTCCATCCTCATCAATTGTTAAAGCAAATGGAAATGATTCTCTATCTGGTAGTGTAATTTCATCAAATGTATCGTCTTCTGGTGAATATTTTAAAATCTTGTCTTTTTTGAAAATTGTAATCCAAATATTCCCATCAAAATCTGCTTGAATAAACATTGGTGTATTATCTATTATTGTTGGATCTAGATTTGGAAGTGTTTTTGTTGTAATTTGTTTAGTCTCAATGTTAATGAATCCAATTTGATTTCTTGGGGTATCTGTAAACCAAATATTTCCTTTGTTGTCTTGTGTTAGAAATGTTGTAGTTAATCCGTCAAATGAATATGGTGTAAATTCTTGTGTTTCAAGTGAAAATTGCCACAAACGAGATGATGGTGATACATCACTTATCCAAATAGAATCATTCCCATCATACAATGGAAAAAATGGTTTAGCACTCTCTGGTAATGGATATTCTATTATCTGAGTTTCAATATTTGCAAGTTTTGGCTTTACAAGTAAATTCAAAATAATTGATTCATTAGCATTCTCAGTTCTTTGCGCTTCAATTTCCACTAACCATTCTCCAGAAAATCCAAATGTTAATTGTCCTTCAAATTCATATGGATCTGAAAATTTTTTTATTGGCATTGGTACTTCAATTGGAGAAATATTCTTTGATGGATTTGAAATTTTTACTTTAACTTGTTCTGAATCATAAAGCTGATTGCCTTCAAAGTCACTTGTTTTAACTTTAATTGTATTTGTACCACTAGAAAATGGCGATATATCTATGTCAAATTTTGTATTTTCAGTAAATTCTATGGTCTTAAAGCCATACACGATCTCTTGTGCATCAACCTTTTGAATTTCACCTGCAGGTAATGTTCCATTAGTTAGTAATGCAACTACTCCAAGAAGGATAATTCCTAATATCACATCAACTTTGAGGGTTTTCTTTAATTTTTTATGGACTAAAATTTTTCCTGATGAAAAATTCTTTTCAGCATTTCTTTGTATTTTAAACTGGAAAAATCCTCCTAATCCTATCATTATTGCTGCAATTACAATTTTTAGAATAATTAATTGACCATAAACTGATTCTGTAATTAATCCCACATCACTTTCTAGAAACCACATGAGTGTTGGTCCTGTAATCGTTACAATTCCTATTGCAATTATAAATGCGATTGAGAATCTTGGAATGAGTACTAGACTCATTTTCTCTCTACTAGATTCTTTCAGATTAGAAAGTGTTGGTAATAATGTGAAAACAAAATAAAATATTCCTCCTATCCACACTGCTGCAACCAAACCATGTATGTAATCTAATAGTAAAGCAGATGTTTCTCCGCTAGCTGCCCCATGTCCGATTAAGCTTGTGGTAGCAATTAATGCAAGTGACATAACAAGTATTGGAATTTGATTTCTCTTTGATAATTTCTTTTTTCTATCTAATCCAAACCAAATTCCTAACAAAATTATTGTGATTGCCATTCTTATCAACCAAATATTTCCAAAATCAGTTTGAATTGCGTTTAATGGTGATGTTTCTAATCTTATAGTTTGAACTGCAATCATCAAAATATCAGAAACAAAAACTAATCCTAAACCTATTCCAGTAAGTGACATAAATTTTCCATGATGGATATTTTCTATTTTTTCTAATTCCTCTTTGATTGATTGTTTGTTTTGTGTTCCCCAAATTATTAGAGATGCAATTATTGCTCCCAAAATAATTGTCTGACCTAGGATTCCTGGAAATCTTGCACCTGCTTCAGGTAAAAATACAAGTTCTGATGGTTTTTCTATTCCCAAAATAGTAGGATCAACTATGACATCTCCTACTGCAAACAAGAATGCACCTGGAACAAGATGTCCATCAACTTTAGAGAGGACCTTGGTTGTTGCAGTATAAACCCCATCTTCTAATGGCGGAGTAGTAACAATGAGGGATAATTCTCCTTCATAGTAGTTGGTATCTTTGTTATCTACTTGATTTCCATTATTATCTAGTACTTTGATTTCACTAAAGTTTATGTCAACTGGTTCTGAAAAAAATACAATTACTTCTGTAGTGCCAGTAGGTGTATTAGATATCAAACTTGGAATGGTTTCTTCCGTAAATGGATGCGCAGAAACAAGTGGAAGTGATACGGATGATAAAATAAACAATAATACTAATAATTTTTTCATTCATTCTTCAGATCATCATTGATAATTTAAACAGTTTTCAAATTATTCGGGATTTGTACCAATCCACGTAAAGATAATAATGTGCTATTATAGTTTGAATATAATGAATATTCAACTTTTTGTCTTTATTGGATTGTTATTTTCTATTGGAATGATTGTACCTTCATTTGCTCACACAACAGTTCATGTGGAACAATATGAAATTGAAGCTGGTTGGGGAATTGAACCTCCTGTTGTAGGTATCAGAAATGATATTGTCTTGAAGATTATTGAACGTGAAGGAGATGATGGTAAATTTACAGGAGTTACTAGTGTTTTCAAAGGTGTTGATGCAACTGTAATGTTTGGAGGTGCATCCAAAAAATTCGATATTAATTCTGATGTACGACCTGGATATTATTTTTCACCAATAATTCCAACTAAAACAGGAACTTATCAGGTGGAACTAAAAGGAGAAATTCGTGGTACTCCAATTGATATTAAAATCCCAGTTGAAGATGTAGAACCTACAGCCGTATTGGATTTTCCACCTTCTAGTAGTGAAGGAACTGCAGACATCAATGCTTTAAAGAATGCAATTTCATCTTTGCAACAAGATGTTTCTAAACTAAAATCTGGTGAAACTGAAGTTACATCTGATGGTGGTGCATCTTATGACTTTGCAATATTTGGATTATCTATTGCCTCAGCAGCTATTATCTTAGCAATAATTGCTTTAATAAAAAGAAAATAGAAAAAGAGGTTTCCTAAAATCTTGGAACGATTCTAGATTTTGTAGTTACTGCTATGATGCTTATGATTGCAACAGCTAGTATCATCATTGCAATTGTTCCGAATTCTGGGACAACGTTTGAAAATACTACTTCCTCACCAATTGGTCCTGTTTTAGGATCATTGACACCATAACCTTGGAAGGTAATAGTGATGTCTACTGGGTCAGCAGAACTTAATGGTGCTGTTGTGTGCATTCCTGAACCTTCATGGTGATGTGCTCCCATATCATCTAGTACTGTTTCACCATTTTGTGTAACAGTGATGTCGTGGTTAACATGTTCAGAATCTTCAAATTCTACATGAACTTCCATCATTTCACCTGCCATTGCCTCAGTTGTCCAGATTGAAACTTTTGTTCCATCAGACATCATACCTGTTGCAGATGACTCTGTGATCAAGTGACCTCCATCATCCATATGATCGTCACCATGAGTTTCTTCTTCAGCAGCTTCTACTTCTTGTACTATGATTACTCCAATCATCCATGGATGAACCATACAAAAGTATGGAATTTCACCTACAGTGTCTGGAGAGTACTCATAAGATCCACCTGCCATCAATAATCCAGTATCAAATTCACCAGTTGGACCATCACCTGCGGTTCCAGCTGTGTATGTGTGTGCTGCACTATCTGTGTTTGACATTATTACAACTCCGCCAACGTCAACTGTTGCAGTGCTAGGAATGTAGCAACCACCTGCGGTTTCTTCACATCCTGGAGCACCAGAACCATCTGCTGGTACAATTGTTACTTCTGAGTGATCTGCAAAAGCAGCTGGTGTCATTGCGACAATACCTGCTACAATAGCAAATAGTACGAAGAAAGAGCTTATTGCTTTAGTCTTCATTACACGAATAACTTGTCTGGATACATAAAAACCTCTCTGGAATTTTCAGAAGTAAAATCTAATTTTTTCTAATCTGGTACAATTTTAGAATCCCAAATAGAGGAATTCCAAAATACATTCCAGCATTCATCAAAATTATTCCAATTCCATATCCTAACACTGATTCCTCTGAATCCATATCAACATGATTTAGAATTGATAGGGATGTCAACATTGGAGTAAGCGTTACTTTTACAACTTCTTTGAAAACTGGATTTTCTCTTTCATAATCTGCTATGATTGGTGAGAATGAATAGTAGATTTTGTTAAATGATTCCATAAATACAGTTCCTGATTCTGTGTGAAGTAGTGAGTTATCTCTTAGTTCACGGAGTTGTTGGACTTGTGGTGCTAGTTCTGAACCATATGCAGCTGTTGCAATAAGACAACCTCCATTTTCTCCATCTGGTTTTTTATCATCAGGAATTGACTGTATCTCAACATCCCCTACTACAATATTAAATGAAACAGTTTCTTTAGGAATTGGTTGGAATAAAATTCCCTCCACTTCAAAATCCATTGAGTATATTCCTTCTCCAAGATTGAATTCAATTGGAATTTTTACAGAACCCACAGATGTATGTGTAAGGGGAATTGGTCCAAAAACAGTTTCACCTTCTTTTGAAACAGCTATGGTATAATCAATATGTTCTTGAATTTTTTGTGTTTGAGGATTAATAAAATCAATACCTATTTTTGTTTGAACATTTGGTTCAATTACATCATATGTTAATTTAACATCTAGCGTACCTTTTTCTGTTTGCAACGTTTGTGATTCTCCATAAGCTGGAATAATTAAAAATGGGATGAGTAATAATACAAAAAACAATTTCATAATTCATGTTTTAGTAAGATGAATAAAAATTCTACTCTGTCAAAAAGATACTACGTATAGAAATCCTGTACCATCTTTAAATATGGAATTAACCTATTTTCTATATTGTATAACAAATTTACATTACTTATCACATTAATTGGCATTTTTACAATTTCTGCTACTTTACCTAATGCATTTGGACATGGACTTGGTGGTGATCAAGCTGAACCTATATCATTTGGTGATATGGAAGTAACTGTACGTACACAATTGAATCCATCTGATATTACAGTAGGAGATATTGATTCTGCAAATATGCAAATTCGTTTCTTTGATACTTTAACTGACAAGAATCTTGATAAAGTTACATACAGAGTTGAATTATGGCAAAGTGGTGAACTTTTAGCTAGAAATTTGTTTTATGATATGGATGGAAGATTAGATGTTAAACTAAAACCACAATCTGGATGTGATGAAATTAATCTTCATGAATGTACAACTTATGGCGGTTCTGAACATGTAAGTGCCCCTGGTGCTTTGTTTGTCCAAGGTGCAGAATGTACTGATGATAATTTGGATATATGTGGAAGACCCTCAATCACAGGCCCAATTTTTGTTAAAGGTGGATTATATCAGATTACAGTTGATATTGAGGCTGCTACTAGTCCCAGAACTGTACTTGCTGATAGACTAAGCTATGACACATTTGTCAGTGTTGCACAAGAACAAGACTTTTTCATTCAAACTGCAAATGCTGAAGAAATACCAGTAATTGTAAAAACATACTATGATGATGTTGATAATTTCAAATTTGATCAATCTGATAATTCCATAGCATTTGATATGCCATTTGATTGGAGTCCAGATTATGTTAATTTGGTACAAGTAGTACATGAAGAAGTTAGAGTTCCAAAAACATTTGCACCTTATGCTGAAGGTAAACAATTCAAAGGATATGTCAATGGTGTGGAAATTGATCAAAGAGCATTACTAAATGATCCTTATTCTTATGATGACACTAACATTGTTCATTTCCTAATAACAAAAAGTGAATTACTAAAAATTAATGAAACATTAGGTTCAGAAAATTATGATAACAAAAAAATGGATTTGAAATTAATCCCACAAAGTGAAGTGTCAAAGAGTTCAACTGAATTTTATTTGGTTGATACTACAAACTATGAACAAGTTCCAACAACCGTGAATATCTCTTGGGATGGAAATTATGGTGCAGGTGATGATGTTCCTTTTGAAATTGCATTCTTTGATGAAAATAGAGATTTGATCAATGACATACGATACACAATTTCATTTATTGACAATGAAAGTAATCAAGAATTAGCAAGATTTTCAGGCGATGATCCTCAAAATCTTGGGATTGTAGCAACTGAAGGAATTGATATTCAAAAAATTAACATTCCTGTACAAGGACAATATCGAATTGATATCCTCGCCTATGGTACTGGATTAGACTATGATCCAAAATATGCTGGAATTGGTTCTGGTATTATTGAAATTGGACCTAGTCTTGGAACCTCCATTTCAACAACCCCTGAAACATCTTTACCTGCAGCAATTCCAACATGGATTAAAAACAACGCAGGCTGGTGGGCAGATGGCTCCATTGATGATGATTCTTTCATTCAAGGAATTCAATTTTTAATTAAAGAAAATGTTCTAAATATTCCTCCAACTACACAAGGCACCAATTCTGGATCTAATGAAATTCCAACATGGATTAAAAACAACGCAGGCTGGTGGGCAGATGGCTCCATTGATGATGATTCTTTCATTCAAGGAATTCAATTTTTAATTAAAGAAGGAATTATGAGTGTCCAATCATAGGTTTTTAAATAAATTATGATAAGTGAATAGTACAATGAAAGACATCAATGATATCATGCCAAAAGTTCCTAACATGAAATGGGGTGCATTAATGAACAAGGCACCAACTAATGAAAAATTTAAAGAAATGAATAAAATTTTTCCAAATAATGGAAAATGGCATACTGTTTTTGAAGAAAAAGATCAAATTACAATTGATGGAAAAGAAATTCGTAAAAAAGATCCAAACAAGTGGACATAGTTTGAAAAACTTTTTCTTATTTGCTATTCTTATATCATCTTCTCTGTTTGTATTTAATTATGCATATGGTCATGGTGTAGGTAGTGAAACTTTTCCTCCTGTGGAATTAGATGGGAAGCAAGTTACTCTAGAACTCTCATCTTCAAAAAGTGATCCTGAAACAAGTGATGATCAACAGATTTCTATTTCCATGATTGATTTTGATTCAAAAATTACATTACGTGATGTAACATTTCAGATAAAATCTCATCGTGGTGAAACTTTTTTGTTTGATCAAGAATTTAAAGCAGATAATGGTTTTCTAGTTTTTAATTTTGTATCCGAAGATTTTGATTCTGTTATAATTGAGGAAGATACGGATGATAATATTTTTGGCTCCTTATTGGGATTAGAAAGTAGACTAATACACGTTAAAGGACCAAAACTTAGTGAAGGAGGGTTGTACAAATTTGATATTAGCATACTCACTGCTGATGATTATTCCAAAAAATTAGAAGAACCACTTTTTTTTAATGCCGGAATTTCTATTGCTCAAACATCAATTCATAACTTTATTGATCCAAATTTTGGTGACCAAAATATTCATGTAATTACATATTATGATGAAATTTCAAATTTTGAATATGATTCAAATTTAAAACAAATTAGTTATTCCATGCCTTTTGAATGGAGTGAATCTAACATTAATCAAACATCTGTTGTTCATCAAGAACTTCAAATCCCAAAAGACTTTGGTGATTTGTTGGTATCTGGATTTACAATGTTTGTAAATGATGTTGAATTATCTTCAGATATAGTTACAATTGATGATTTTTTTTCTAATGAACGTGTAGTTCATTTTATTATTTATCAAAAAGAATTACAAAATATTTTTGAAACTAATCCTATTCAAAACACAATGAATTTTGTGATTAAACCTGATCGTGATTATTTCCATCTGAGTTCAGTTACTGAAAATGGACAATTTAGAATTCTTGTTTCTTGGGATCCAGAAAATCTAAAATCTGATTCTAATTCTAAAATAATTTTTGATGTTACTGATATTTTCTTAAAAAATAGACCTGTTTCTGCTAGTTATGATTTTTCTATAACTCAAAATGAAGAAATACTATATCAGCAAAATGGAATTAGTACTGATTCTAAAACAGAACATAACGTTGCAGAATTTATAATTCCAAAAGATATTTCAGGAATTATTTATTTGAATTTTAATAATTTAGATGGTAACAATCTTGCAAAGACAACAATTCCAATTGTAATTGATAGAGTTTGTTCAACAATTCCAGATAAATTAGAACAGGATAAATGTAAAAATCCAGATTTGTATATTCCAATAACTGATGAAATTTCTATTCCTGATTGGATTAGAAATAATGCTTTATGGTGGTCTGAAAAACAAATTGATGATAATACATTCATTCAAGGAATTGAATACATGATTAAAAATAAAATAATTTTAATTCCACAAATTCAGCAAGAAACTTCAACATCTAATGAAATTCCGACATGGATTAAAAACAACGCAGGCTGGTGGGCAAACGGTTCTATTGATGATGAAACATTCATCCAAGGACTGGAATTTTTAATTCAAAAGGGAATCATTCATGTCTGATCGGCTTTCATTCGAAACATGAACCAGTCTGTTTAAATGAATAATTGACGAATTATCGTTACTTTGTTTAGGCCTGAAAGTATAGTAGAAAGAAAATCAACTCTATTTTCTATAGTAGTTGCTGGGGTTGTAGCAATTTTGGCCTTACCAATAATTGGTCCTCATCTATTACATGGTTTTCATATTGCACATATTTTCTTACATGTTGGAGGAATCACTCTTGCAGTATTCATTACAATACTTGCAGTATTTGCCTATTCAAAATTAAAAACAAAACGACTTTTACTTAGTGCAATAGCATTTTCAAATTTTATTGCAGCCGAATTTGTAATGCTAATTGATACAACATGGCCTACTATCTATGATTTTGGTGAAATGCCTCTTTCTGAAGTAGGACATTTATTGACGTTTGCTACATTAGGCTTATTGGCATTAGGAGTGTTTAGAAATGACTGAGAGAGATTCACAAATTCAACAAATAATAGAAAAAAATCCTGGAATTCAATTCCGTGAAATAATGCGTTCATCTGGATTGAAAAATGGTGTCTTAAGTCATTATTTAGGAAAATTAGAAAAAAGTGGTGTTATCAAAGTTAATCGTGGTCAAAGACAAACCAGATTTTTTTCACCTGAAATTACTGAAGATGAATCTATTGTAATCAAAGCATTACGAAAACAAACTCCACGTGATTTACTTCTGGCATTAATCACAGAAGATGGATTAGAATTTTCTCAATTAGTAAAGGAAGTAAAAAAATCACCATCAACCGTTTCACTTTATCTTTCACAACTAGTTAATGATGGATTAGTAGAAACAAAATTTGTTGCTCTCAAAAAAAGATACCATATTAAAGCAAGAGATCTCATAGACAAATTAATTGAAGACTATAGACCAAACGTACTTGAGAAATCAACATCAGGATTCGAAGATATCTTCAATTCTCTATAGAGTTTTACAACTAAAAATTCCTTTAATTTTCAGTTTATTACTATTAACATTATTTTTTACTCCATTAGCATCTGCTGAAGTTTTCATTCCAACTCATGAGTATGTTGATTATTTTGATTCAAATGGAATCTATACTGTTGTTGGTAATGTGAAAAATGATCTTGATTATGCAATAATTCCTACTGTCTCAATTTCTATAATTGATGATTCACAAAAATTCTCTAAAATAATTCAACATGTGCCTTTAGCCGCTGGTACTGAGATTCCATTTAAAATTAAATTTCCCGAAGTTTTAGGAGACTCTCCTACTCTATTACCTGCAGTAATATCATTTGAAAAAACTAAAACTGATGTTATTCCAATAGATGTAATTTATGATGAAACTCTAATAGTTCATGATGACGGACATCTAACTGGGAGAATAATTAATTCTGGAACTGAAATTGTTTCTGATTTTAAAATTTTTGCAGTGATTCATGGATATGATGATGAGACATTAGATATGGGTCAAAATATCCTGCCAATTTCTAAAATGAATCCTGGAGAGATTAGAGAATTTACAATGTATCCTGATCCAAAATTTACATCTGATGTTTGGTATTATAGCTGTTTTGCAGTTGGTCAAGAAAGTATTATTGTTCTAAATGTTCCAAGAAATGAAGATACATTCAAAATTAGATATGATTCAAGTATTCTTTTATCCTATCCAGAATTTGATTTAAAAGGAGAAACTCTTTCATTTACTCTAATTCAAGGGTGGGACTTTCAAAATTATATAAATTTAGAATTTCCAAAATATTCTGAAAATGAATCATTTGAAGTATTTCTAAATGACATTCCTATTGATTCAGTTCAAAGTATTGATGATATGGGTAATTGGCATGTGGCATTTCTAGTAGAATCTCAATCTGAAGGTACATTAACAATTACTGGATTTAATTCCAAATTACCGCTTCCTAACTTAATTCCATCTATTGATTATGATGTTGGATTAATCCAAATGATCATTATATTTTTGTTAATCATTGTATCTATCATTATTGGAATCATTTTTGTTATTATGAAAAAAAGAAAGTGAGAATTAATTTTTAAACATGATTGAGAATATTGTTAAAAGAAAAATTATTTTTGTATAAAATTATGCAATAATTCTATATCTTCCATAAATTACATATGCATCAATTAACAATAATCCCATTGCAGCAGCTATAAACCATTCACTAATTGTAGAATACTCCATCTCATATTCAAGATTAGAACTAAGTATTGTAAAAATTTCATTTAGTGTTTGTTCGTCAAGTGATTTGTAATATTTCCCTCCAGTATTTTGTGCAATTGTAACAAGCGTATCTTCATCTAATTCTGCAAACTGTGGTTCTCCATAGATATCATCTCTTAGATAAACAGGTTCCATAGAACCTAATCCAATTGTATGAATTTGTATGTGATTAATTTTTGCATATTCTGTTGCTTCTTCTGGTGTAATTAATCCTGAATTATGTACTCCATCACTAAGTAAGATCACTATTCCTTTTTTGTCTGGAATTGATGATGCCATATCAATTCCTAATGATAATCCATCACCAATTGCAGTTGCACCTTGACTTTGTTGAATAGAAGAAATTCCATTAATTGTTTTTTCTTTGTCTGGTGTAAGGTATGAAATTGTAGTGGCGCCTGATTCAAAAAGAACAACACCAACATTGTTTTGAGGCCCAATTTTTTTCACTAATTCACTAATGGCTCCTTTTGCAGCATCTAGTCTTGTTGGTTGGTAGTCTGTTGCTGCCATACTCTCAGAACCATCTAAAACTATGCCTAGATTGATTCCTTTTTCTACTGATAAAGTTGGAATTTGAGGATTTGCAAGTCCAACAATAATCAAACCTAGAATTCCCATCATTAGTAAAAATGGTAGATGTTTTCTAAAGAAATTTTTACCTAGTATTGATTTTTTTACTATTTTTAATGAACTGAATTTAAGAATGGATTTCTTTTTTTCAGAATTATATTTTGAATAGAAAAAATATAATCCTGGAATAATAAAAAGAAAAAACAACGCATATTGATATTCAAATTGAATATCCATTTACTTTCTACCTCTATTTCTGATATATCGATTAAATGTAATATCAAATGATTCTTCATTTGAGAGATTTAAAAAATCAATTCCCATTTTTTTTATCTCATATTCATTTTTGTCTCTTGTTTTTTTGAGAAGAATAGAATATTGCTCTTGAAATTTTTTATCAGATGTATTTACAAGTATTTGTTCACCAGATTCAGCGTCTTCTAAATACACATGACCAATTTCTGGAATCTCTGTTTCACGAATATCTGAAATATTTACTAAAACAATTTGATGTTTAAATTTTAAAAGTTTTAAAGGTTTCATAAAAGATTCTGAAATAAAATCTGAAACAATAAAAATAATGCTTCTACGTTTTAGATTCTTTTGTAATTCAGAAAGTGATCTAAAAATATCTGTATTTTGATTTTTTGGATTATAATCTAATAATTCCTGTAATATTTGCATCATGTGTTTTTTACCTTTTCTTGCTGGAACAAATTTTTCTAATGAATTAGTAAAAAGACCTATTCCAACCCTATCATTATTTTTTAGTGCAGAAAACATCAATGAAGATGCAACTTCAAATCCTAATTCTTTTTTACTTTTAATAAATCCAAAATCATTGCTTGCAGACATGTCAATTATTACATAAACATTGAGTTCTTTTTCTTCAACAAATTCTTTTACAAAAAGATCATTATATCTTGCAGATACATTCCAATCTATTCTTCTTGCATCATCACCTGCAGAATATTCTCGTACTTCTGAAAATTCTATACCTCCGCCCCTAAATCTAGATCTATAGGCACCCGATTCCATACCTTCTACTAGATTTTTAGTCTTAATTTCCAGGTTTTTTACCTGTTTCAAGAGTTCCAAAAGTTTAGTCATTTCTATGGAGGGCTAATTTTCTCTAAAACAAAATCAATTATTTTGTCTGAGTTGATTCCATTTGCTTCTGCCTCAAATGTCAAAATTATTCTGTGACGTAAAACTTCATGTGCTACAGATTTTACATCTTCTGGAATGATAAAACCTCTACCGTTTAGTAATGCATTAGCTTTGGCTGTTCTCATTAACCATATTGATGCCCTAGGTGATGCCCCAAATTCGATCATGTTTTCTAAATCTAGATCGTACTCTTTTGGATTTCTTGTTGCATTTACAATATCTGCAATGTATTCTGTGATTACTTTATCAGCATAAATTTTATCATTAAATTTCTGAATCTCAATAATCTCTGATGGACTAATGATGGTTTTTATCACATTTGAGTTATCAGAAGAATTTCTTTCAATTATTTCAATCTCTTCAAGCTTAGATGGATAATCAATTAAAATTTTTAGTGCAAATCTGTCCACTTGTGCTTCAGGCAGTTTGTATGTTCCTTCATTTTCAATTGGATTTTGTGTAGCAAGAACAAGAAATGGTTTTTTTAATTCATATGTATCCCCATGAATACTTACAGTTCTTTCTTGCATAGCCTCAAGTAATGCAGATTGAACTTTAGGTGGTGCACGATTAATTTCATCAGCTAATACAAAATTATGAAATATAGGTCCTTTTTGTGTAACAAATGATCCTGTTGTATTTTTAAAAATTTTTGTTCCCAATATATCTGCAGGAAGTAAATCTGGTGTAAACTGAATTCTTACATGTTCAACATTAAATATTTGAGCCATTGTCTTTACCATCAATGTTTTGGCTAATCCTGGAACACTCTCAAGAAGAATATGTCCATCAGAAATTATTGAGATGAGAATTTTTTTTAAAGCATCTTGTTGACCTATAATGACTTTATGAGATTCATCAAAAACCCCTGATAATCTTTCAGCATATTTCTGAGCCTGTTCATTCAAATCTTGAATTTCTTTGTTCGATACTGAATATTCATGATTTTCTCTTAGTGCCATGCATTTGATACATAATTTTGAATTAAATGAGGACTGGTCCATTCGATAAATGTACCAATTTCGATTAAAGGAAATTTTCTCTTTTTTAGAGTTAGAATTGACTATTGTTTTTCAGATCTGCAAATCTTTCAATTTACAATTTGTGGATATTTGAGGTATTTGAAATGAATTGGCATTTTTCATCAAAATTTAAAAAAGTCTTTTTTTTGATCCCTTTGATCATTTTCACAAATCCTGTTTATGCTGATAATTCAGAAATTCAAATGGATTGGTTAATTGAAGGAGAATTAAATGAGCAAAGTGTTACTGCAAAAGAATCTGAAATAATTTTAAATTATGAAGAAAATATTGAAGATTCAAAATCTACAAAACCAATTTATGATAAATTTATCACAAATAATCAATATTCTATTGGTGATTACAAAATTACAATTAATTCTGAAGAAGGACAAATTCTTAATGGTGTATTGGTAGAACAACGTGATGTACGTCAAGATAGTTTTCAACATAAAATAAAATACTATGACCGATTTTCTGATGGGTATGTGCAAATTGCAGAAGCATTGTTAGACCCTATTGGAGATAGTAAATATTTGATTAATGGAAGATCTCTTGATTATAATCCAAATTCAAATTTAGAACTTTTTGTACTTGAACGTGGTTATAGTATGGATAATTTAGAAGCTATCCCAAATGATATTTTCACACCTAAAGAATTTACATTAGGACGACAACTAATGGAAGATGCTCAAAGAAATGGAGAAAGTGTTGGAATTGATCTACGAGAATACTCTCCTAACTATTTGATACTCAATAAAGAACAAATTCAAGAAAGAATGATTAATGCTTTCTCAGAACAAACTTCTGAATTATTTAACGGTATAATGTCTGGCGAAAAATTATCATCAGAAATTTTAATAAATCCTGGAATTACTATTTCACAATCTGGTAGAGAATCTGAAAATATATTTGATAATTTCAAATTTGAAAAACCTAAATTTGAAAATACGAGATACATACGTGATTCATTACAAAGTAATCCATTCCAAGGAGTTACATCTACTCAAGGCATTGAAGATATCTCATTACTTTTGATTATACCAGTATTTGTTGCTCTGGCAGTATTTGGATATCTTGTGTACAAAAAATCATTGACAAGAAAATTAGAAGTACCTTTACTACAAGTCTCTAAACCTCAAATTGATTTTAGAGAATTAACACAAGACATGCTTAACAAATCTCAAAGTATGTATGAAAACAACAAAAGAAAAGAATCTTTTGAAGTTCTCAGTCAAGCAATTCGATACTATTACTCTCAAAATATGGGAATTTACAAAGAAATGACTAATCTTGAATTATTAGTCATCCTGAGGGAATCAAAATCAAATGTTTACTCTCAAGTAAAAGATTGGCTCTTGCTTTGTGGAAGTGTAGAATATGCAAAATATTCCTTTAATGATGATGATTTCAGGAATATACTGTCAAAATTTTCGAAGGAGGTTTTTCTACGATGAAAAATTTCAAAACCTACTCTGTAATGGGACTCACAATTTTTCTTCTCTTACTTTCTTTTCAAAATCAAGTTTTTGCACAGGATATACAAGAAAATATTTTTCCTGATTGGGTAAAACAAGCTACTATAATTTGGATAAATGGCGAAATTTCAGATTCTGAATTTCTAGCACTTGTTCAAAATGTTCTTGATAACAATATTTTACCTAATGAAATAGAGTCTCAGGAAATTTTAAAAAATACTGTTCAAACTGTGATTGAAGATATTCCAGAACTCTATGGAGAAAAAACTTTTGAATTAATTCCTTTGTGGGTTAAAGACAGAGCAGATTGGTGGATTGATGGGAAAATAAATGATCATCAATTTCTTAGAACTATACATTATTTGAGAGAAGTTGGATATTTGGAATATAATTCTGAAACAAGTATTTTTTCAAATGATGAAACTTTTCAATCAAGTTTAGAAAAATATTTACTAAATGATAAAGAAATTCAAAATATAACAAAGAAAACTAAATGGAGAATTTTTTCAACTGAATATGAGTTTGAAGAAAAAGAAGGTATTGTAGATTCTGTAAAAATTATTTTTAATGATATTACTAGAGTGTACGAACCAATTTTTTATAAATTCAAAGTACCAACATTAGTTTTACAGATATCTGAATTCAATAACCAACATGATTTAGAAAATTATTGGAATTCTTTTGAGAATAGAGACAAACAAAAAATCTTTGATTCATCTTATCTTAAAGGAAAACCTAGCACAAATTCTGAATGTTTGTTTAATTATACTTTAGAAGGTGCAGTAACTTCTTGTATTTATGATAATTTGATTTTACATGTAATCATATATGATCAGCATAGTGAACATTATGATTACAAAATGACAAATCTGATTCTTGATGAAAATGAGCCTACTAGTGTATTTGCAAGTGAAATTTTGAAAAAAATCAGCTTTTACAAAAATGAATCCATAAACTCTCAATTGTATAATGTACTTCAAAATGAAAATTTAGATGATGCTATGAATGAGAGTCAAACTGTATCAAAATCTGTTGAATTAGAAAAATCCAAAATTCAAGGTGTGGAAAATTTCTCATGCATTCATGATGATTTTGGACTCGTTACAATTTCTGGCCAATATCATAATGATAATGTAAAACGTACTCAAGTCGATCTAGAAATATCTTTTTTAGATAAGAATGGTAAAACTATGGGTAAAACTAGTACTACATTTAATGATCTATCCGAATTTGAATCAAAAAGATTTGTTGGTCATTCAAAATGGGATGAACATTTCTATTCCTGTCAAATTGAAATAAAATAGAAAATTGTTTGGTACATTTATCGAATGAACCATTTGTCTTTTATTCAA
>Ga0233439_10002716_pt1 | contig 19474 bp, 20 predicted proteins | sample SI_123_September_6_FD_182713 | JGI IMG/M metagenome (GOLD analysis project Ga0233439, IMG submission 182713) | Seawater microbial communities from Saanich Inlet, British Columbia, Canada - SI_123_September2016_100_MG | ecosystem: Environmental > Aquatic > Marine > Inlet | place: Canada: British... | reverse complement strand
TGGCGGTGGAAGTCACTCACGATCCAGAACGGTGGCGAAAGAGCCGTCCACCGGGGAGAGCGCGGAATAAGCCGTTCCAACCATTGCGTGCGGAACGCCGGATGCCTCCGGCGCGGCCGTGGCGACTACACTCGTGTGCTTTTTACTTTGCACACGAGGCTGCGGATGCGCTTGCGCATCCGGCGTTCCGCGCGCCCTCAAATGGGGGCGAAGCGATATGAGGTTTCGGGCGCCCCCGCGCCGTCATAACAACAGGGGCGATGGCGCATGTCTTTTGCGCGAATGGGGCAAGCCCCAGGCGCGCGGGCTGTTTGAACCGGTGGATCTGGAATGCGAGGGATCTTCACCTCGCCCCGCTTGCGGGGAGAGGTCGAAAACTGAGCACAGCGAAGTTTTCGGGTGAGGGGCTGGCACGCGAGAGACTGGATGCCCCTCACCCGCTCGCTCCGCTCGCGACCTCTCCCCGTAAGAACGGGGCGAGGTGAACTGCTCGAGTGAATCGATAACTTACATGCTGGCGACGACGACCAGGCGCTTCACTTCGCCGTTATGATACGCCTTCAGGAATGCGTTGTAGTCCTTGAACGACACGCAGCCGTTGGAATCGCCGTTCGGTCCCAGCATATAAGTATGAGCAAGCAGTCCGGTGCGGCCGTGGATTGCGCCCTCGCCGCCCACCGGCGTCAGCCGCAGCGCCGCCACGCCGTGAAACAGCGCCTCGCGCGGCTTGATCGTGTAGATGTGCGGCGGTGTCGCGCCGTGCATGCGGACATGGACGTAACGCGGATCGTCCATCTTGGCGCCGAGACCGGAATGCGCTTCCAGCTTGGTGCCGTTCGGCATGTAGACCGTGCGCGCGGTGATATCGTAGATCGCGGTCAGCTTGTCGTCCTCGCTCGATCCGCCGGGCGTGACCGAGGTGCCGTCGTTCATCACGCCGCCGTCGGAGCCGGCATAGGCGAGAACGGGACCGGGCGTCGTGCGGCCGAACAGCTTGTCGAACAGGCTCGGTGTCTTGCTGGCCATCGCCGCGAGCGCGGCGTTCTTGGCCCGCTCCACCATTTCGGAGTGGCCGGGCTTGACGCGGCTTTGCGCGAACTTGAAATCGGCCGGACGCGATGCGGGAAGCGGCACGCTGGCGACGCGCGGAGGCGGCGTCGGCGGAAGCGCAACATCGGGCGCGCTGGCGATTTCGGCCCGCGACGGCGCGGGCTTCGGAGTATCAGGGGCAGCGACAACCGTCGGCTTGAACATCACCGGCGGGGCGCCGAGCGAATGGGTCACGTCCATCAGCGCGGCGTAGTTCTTCTGCTCAACAGTGAGCGCCGGCGGTTCATCGGCGGCAGCAGTCACTGTCAGCGCGGTGAAGCGATCGGCGAACGCCTGCTGGTCGAGACCGGGACGCGCGGCAACGAAGACCACACGCCGCTCGGTGACCGGCGCATCGATACCCGTTCCGAACGGATTGCTGCCGAACACGTTGCTGTAGAGCGTCCAGCCGCATGCCAGGGTCACGAACGCAATCGCTGCGCCGCCGGCGATATTCAGAGGGCTGGAAGTCCGCGAGGAACGTCCGTGGTGGGCCGTGTAGCCGGTACGCGCAACAGAACTGGTACTCATACGCCTTGCATCCAGAACAATCCCACCTTGTCCTACCGGCTGCATTCGGCGGTTCATGCGCGAACGGCGCATGCGAAAGCGGGCCAGCGTCAGTTGCCGTGCGGAGCTTGGAGTTCCCCACGCGACATCTCGCAAAGGTGCAGAGCGGCATTAAGGCGGCATTTAGTTAAATGCGGATTAAGTCCCGGCAGATGTAAGGCAGACCAACGGGTTCCATCCGGCCGGTTATCGCGGCTCGCTGAACCCCGGCGGCGGGGAGCGGATGAGGACGTCGCCCTTTGCGCCGTCGAGCAAGTCCACCGCGTAAGTCTCGATCGCGACACCGCTGCGTTTGCGAGTCAGTACGGCGAGGTTTTCGACGCGCGCATACCCGGCAAGATACGCAGGACTTGCGCCCGCCGGGCCGATCAGGAGCGCTTTGCCCTTGAGCAGACCCGCGTCCGGTTCATTCATGAAGGTCCAGCGATAACGCTGCTGGAACTGGGCGACGCAAGTGCCCTTCGGCAGATAGAACATCAGGAACGACGTGGTGCCGTAGTCCGCCGTCAGCACGCAGTTCGCGCCGTGCGCGACACGGATCGCCTCGATCTCCCCGGCGAGCACCGGCCAGCCGACGCCCACGCTGCGCACCGTTGCGTCGCGGCGAAATCCCGTGAACACGCCCGTGTTGGCCTGGACGATCAGCACAACGAACAGCGCGACACCGATTGGCAGCGCCAGGCGGCGCGACCAGTTCATCGTGCGCTGCTCACGCGGATTCCATGTCGTGCCCCAAGCGGCATATGCGGCGGCGATGGCGAACGCCGGATAGACCGGTCCGAGCCAGTTGGCCTCGACGCGGCTGTGCAGCGAATGCCAGGCGAAATAGAGAAAGATCACCCAGACGCTGACGTTGATGAGCGTAGCGCCTGCGGCATGGGCCGCCCTCGCCCGCGCCAGCGCATAAAGGCCAAAGACGCCGAGAATGAAGACCGACGGGGTCGCGAAAGCGAACTGCGTCGGGATCATCTCGCCGAGATATTTGAGCGTCAGGCCCTCGACGCGCGCACGGCCGAGTTGCTTGATGAACGACACCCATTGGTGATCGGCATTCCAGAGGATCACCGGCGAGAAGATCGCGAATGCGACGATGCCGCCAAGATAAGGCCATGGCGACGCCAGCCAGCGGCGCTGATCCTTGACCAGTAAAAGCCAGAGCAATATTTGCGCGCCGAAAAACAGCGCGGTGTACTTCGACAGCAGCGCGGCTCCCACCGCTGTACCAACCGCAAGCCACCACGCGCCGCGCCCGGTCTGCCAGACCTTGGCGAGAAAATAGAGAACGAAACTTGAGGCCACCATCAGTGGCGCGTCCGGCGTCACAACGGTGGTGCCGACCGAGGCCATCAGCATTGCGTTGAGAAAGATCGTCGCCGCCGCCGCGATCCGGGCGTCATCAAACACTATCCTGGCGGCACGATAGACCGCCCAGCTCATCGGCAGCCCGAGCAGGATCGAGACCACCCGCACACCGAACACGGTATCACCCGCAATCATCGTGCCGAGACGGATCACCACGGCGACCATCGGCGGATGATCGTAATATCCGCCCGCCAGATGCTTGGCCCACGTCCAGTAATAGGCTTCGTCGAACGTCAGCTGCGTAAACGCTGCCGCGATCAGACGAAGCACCACCAGCGCGGCTACGGTGACAACGGTCCCGCGTATGAGCCTCGTCTCGGAGGAAATCATTTTGCGCGCCAAACGAAGAGACTGGAGACGCCGTAATTCCAGACCACGCCCATCAGCGCGCCAGCTGCGCCCGCGAGCCACCAGATCGGCTTCTGATCGAAGACGGTCGCGGCGACGCCGACATTGGCGAGCAGACCGACGCTGCAGACCAGATAGAACAGCATCAGGCCGCGAATGAGAGCGAAGCCCTTCAAACGCTGATCCCGGTAGGTCAGCCGGTTATTCAGAAGAAAGTTTCCGGTCATCGCGACGAAAGCAGCGAGGCCCTGCGCCTCGGCGAAGGGAACACTGAGTCCGATCGCGGTATAAAGCGTGACAAGATGCACGCCGAGGCCGATCCCACCGACCAGCGCGAACAGCAGGAACCGAAGCGACACCAGATCGCCGGTCAGCTTGGCAAGGACAAGGCCAAGGAAATCCAGCACGACCATCGAATCCAGTTTGCTCTCGCCGTGGAGCCGCGCCCCGAAGGAATACGGCACCTCGACGGCACGGAGTTTTCCGCCCGCAGTCGCCACGATGTCCAGCAGGATCTTGAAGCCCTGCACCGACAGAGCTGGTGCGAGTTGCTCGAAGCGATCGCGGCGAAGCATGAAAAAGCCGCTCATCGGATCGGCGATCTCGATATGCAGCAGCTTCTTCGCAATATTGGTCGCAAACACGCTGCCGCCGAGGCGCGTGCTGCCGAAGCTTCCGGTGTCGCCGCCGCTGACGTAGCGGCTGCCGACAGCGAGTTCAGCCTCGCCCGATTGCAGCAGCGCGAGCATTTTCGGCAACTGGGTTTCGTCGTGCTGAAGGTCGGCGTCCATGACGGCGACATACGGCGCGCTGGAAGCCAGAATTCCCTCGATGCAGGCGCCGGACAGCCCGCGCCGGCCGATGCGGCGAATGCACCGAACCCGCGGATCGGTCTGGGCCAGTTGTCGCGCGACCTCCCACGTCCCGTCCGGCGAATTGTCATCAACGAAGATGACTTCCCATGAAATGCCGGACAGCGCGGCGTCCAGCTTTGAGAAAAGCTTGGGAACGTTATCGCGCTCTTTGAAAGTTGGCACCACGACGCATAGTTGACGCGCAGGTGCCGCCCCGGGTGAGATGGCCTCAGTCATGGGGCATGCGTATATCCGGGGTGCCGGACGATGCCAAGACGCCTGCCGGGACGCGATTTCGATGCGATAATATCGGGAAACCGGGTGGCGGCAGGTGTTGATGGGGCCAGAAATGCCAACGACCACGGAGGGAAACCGGCGAGAGAATCAAGGCCGCGCGTACATCCGGCGCGCTCAACCTCTCACGGTATCTTCTCGTGGTCGTCCCGGCGACGGAGCGTAGCTGCAACATCGCCGGTAGAAACTAGATAGGTACGGGACCAGCGTTCCGCAAGGGGCCTCAAGGGAAGCAAGAAATGGCGAAAAAATCAGGTCAAATCCACATCGGGATCGGCGGCTGGACATTCGCGCCGTGGCGGGGGGTATTCTATCCCGAAAAGCTGACCCAGGCGAAAGAGCTCCCCTACGCCGCTTCCAAGCTGACCTCGATCGAGATCAACGGCACCTATTACGGGTCGCAGAAGCCTGAAAGCTTCCGCAAGTGGGCCAGCGAGGTGCCGGACGGTTTCGTGTTTTCCGTCAAGGGACCACGCTTCGCGACCAACCGCCGCATGCTGGCGGAAGCAGGCGATTCCATCAAACGCTTCTATGATTCCGGCGTCACGGAAATGGGCGACCGGCTCGGGCCGGTGCTGTGGCAGTTCGCGCCGACCAAGAAATTCGACGAAACCGACTTCGGCGCCTTTCTCGAACTACTGCCACGCAAGTTCGACGGACTCGCCCTGCGCCATGTGGTCGAAGTGCGAAACGACAGTTTCTGCACGCCATCATTCATCGCGCTGCTGCGCAAGCATAACGTCGCGGTGGTATACGCCGATCATGCGAAATATCCAGCAATCTCCGACATAACCTCCGATTTCGTTTATGTCCGGCTTCAAACCGGCAAGGATACGGTCAAGACCGCCTACCCTCCCAAGGAGTTGGATGAATGGGCAAAGCGGCTGACACTGTGGGCGCAAGGCGGCGAACCCACCGACCTCGCCCGCGCCGACAAGACGCCTGCGAAGAAAGAACCCCGCGATGTGTTCGCCTATGTGATCCACGAAGGAAAGATCCGGGCACCCGCCGGGGCGATGGAATTGATCGAACGGGTGAAATGAACTCACAGCCGCGTTAGTCAGCAAGCGCCGGAGACAGAATGGCCAGGGCCAAGAAGCTTTTCACCATCGGCTACGAACAAACGCCAGCGAAGGCCGTGCTCGACGAACTGCAGCGTGCCGGTGTGAAACTGCTGGTCGATGTGCGCGCAATCGCATCGTCGCGGCGGCCGGGCTTTTCCAAATCCCAGCTCGCCGCAGGCCTCGACGAACGCGGCATCTCGTACATCCATCTTCGGGGCCTCGGCACGCCGAAGGATGGCCGCCTGGCTGCGCGCAGCGGCGACATGAAGGCATTATCGAAGATCTATCATGCTCACCTGAAAACGCCGCAGGCGCGGGGGGAAATGGACGAACTGGCGGCGCTGGTGATGAAGGCCGGGCCGGTCTGCATCCTGTGCTATGAGCGCGATCACAACGTCTGCCACCGCAAGTTCATCGCCGAGATCATCAAGGATCGTGAAGACGTGAAGATCGAAGATCTGGTCGCGCCGCAGGTCTGAGTTATCCACAGGGCCCCCAAATCTTCCGCACCTGTTCGCCTCGCGTTCCCGGCTCGTTCGCTAGACGAACGCCAGGTTCAAGGCTCTAATTCCTGAGTATTTTTACGTAGGAATGTCCGGGGCTCGGGGGCTCCATGCGTTGCGTAGGATGGGTGTACGCGTTTTGCGTCGCCGCCGCGCTGTTTAGCGGAGGCTCTCCAACTGTTGCCAGTCACCAGACCGATCCCCTGCCTTCCTCGAGCCAACCAGCGGCGGCGCATATCCCGAGAAGTTTCTCTATTTCAGCGGCTTCGATCTCTGGCGCAGCGGCGGCTCGTTCTATGGCGGCGTTCAATGGGCGCCGCGGGGCCTGAACGAGGACGGTTTCACTCTCAAGCTGTTGCTGGCCGAAGGCAGCTATCGTTATCTTGCAGGCAGCACCAGTATCCGCGGCACCAGCCTCCTCGCATCGGCTCTCCCCGGCTGGCGGATCAAGCGGAGCGACTTCGAAATCAAGCTTTTCGCCGGTCTCGATCTTCAGAACCACCGCCTGTCGCCGGACGATCCGGGCAACAGCCTGCGTGGCAATCATGCGGGCGTCCGCGTCGCCGCCGATCTGTGGTGGGAACCGACGACATCGCTCATGCTGGCGTCATCGATCTCGGGTTCAACCATCGGCAGCAGCTTCGGCGTCCGTGGAGCCGCTGGCTGGCGTGTCATGGATCGCTTCTGGACCGGTCCGGAGGCGGAAACATCAGGTGACGAAGTCTACCGACAATACCGGATCGGCGCTCATCTGACGTCACTGAAGTTTGCAGCGTTTGAGTGGTCGCTCGGCGCGGGCTATGTTGATGACAATAGCCATCGCTCTGGTCTCTATGGGCGCGTCGGTCTGCTCACGCGCCGATAGCAGACCCGTCCCGGGCGATATCGAAAGTATAAAACACGAAATATTGAATAGTATGATTTTCATCATACTATAAAGTCTGTTTCCGATTTTCACCAGGATACGCGATGATTTCCGCATGGGTTTCCGCTCGCCTCGCCGCTCGAGGCATTCACTACGGCTGGGTCATGGTCGCAGTGACGTTCTTCACCGCTCTTGTCAGTTCGGCTTCCGTCGGCGCCCCTGGCGTCTTCATCCTGCCGCTGGAGAAAGAATTCGGCTGGAGCACCACGCAGATTTCGTCGGCATTGTCGATTCGCTTGCTGCTGTTCGGGCTGATGGCTCCCTTTGCCGCGGCGCTGATGGTGCGCTTTGGACTGCGCAACGTGGTGATGTCGGCGCTGACGATCATCACGATCGGCCTGCTCGCATCTCTCGCCATGACCCAGGCCTGGCACCTGATCGCGCTGTGGGGCTTCGTCGTCGGATTCGGGACCGGCATGACGGCGATGGTTCTCGGCGCAACAGTCGCGACGCGCTGGTTCGTCGCGCACCGGGGGCTGGTCGTCGGAATTCTGGCCGCCAGCGTCGCCACGGGACAGCTGATCTTCCTTCCCGTCATGGCCTACCTGACCGAAGCATTCGGCTGGCGCATCGCTCTCGGCACGATGTGCGTGATGCTCGCTGTCGCCGCCGCAATGGTGTTGCTGTTCCTGAGTGACCGGCCATCGGACCTCGGACTGCGGCCTGTTGGCGATGACGGCACCGCGCCCGTTCCCGTAACCCCACCCGCGACCTCAATCATCTCGGCGGCTTTCACGGCACTACGCGATGCGTCGAAGACCCGTGTGTTCTGGATTCTGTTCGGGACGTTCTTCGTCTGCGGCGCGAGCACCAATGGGCTGGTCCAGACCCATCTCATACCGATGTGCGCCGATTTTGGAATCCCCGCGACAACATCCGCAAGCCTGCTCGCCGCCATGGGCATTTTCGATTTCGTCGGCACCATTGCGTCCGGCTGGCTTTCCGACCGGTACAGCAATCGCTGGCTGCTGTTCTGGTACTATGGTCTGCGCGGCCTTTCGCTGGTGTTCCTGCCGTTCACGGACTTCTCGTTTTACGGACTGTCGCTGTTCGCGGTGTTTTACGGACTCGACTGGATCGCCACGGTGCCGCCCACCGTCAAGCTGACCGCCAAGCACTTCGGACCGGAGCGCGCTGCGATGGTGTTCGGCTGGGTTTTCGTCGGCCATCAGCTTGGGTCGGCAACCGCCGCGTTTGGTGCCGGACTGACGCGAACCCTGTATGAAAGCTATCTGCCGGCGTTCTTTGCGGCAGGCATCCTCTGCCTGATCGCGGCGGCGGTGATGATGCTTCGGAGCGAGCCGAAAGCAGCGACCGCATAAGACGATCAGCCTATAACCCGTCCCGCAGCATCTGCATTCCATGATCCGGGATACGGGACAGCGGGTCACGCTCAATCCAGCGTCCGCCTGAATCGGCTTACCGCGATGGTCATCGCAACCAGCACCAGCACGAACAGCGCGATAGCGTCGTACTGCAGGTTTTGCAGCGATGCGCCCTTGAGCATGATCGCGCGGACGATGCGGATGTAATGAGTGAGCGGGAGCGCCTCGCCGATCCACTGCGCCCACACCGGCATCCCCGCGAACGGAAACATGAAGCCGGACAGAAGGATGTTCGGCAGAAAGAACATCATCGACATCTGCATGGCCTGAAGCTGGTTCTGCGCGATGGTCGAGAACGTGTAACCAATCGACAGATTGGCTGCGATAAATAGCGTCGAGAGCGCAGCCAGCATAGTCAGGCTGCCCAGGATCGGGACCCGGAACAGGAAGAAGCCGATGCCGATGATGATCGTCGCCTGCAGAAATCCGACCAGCACGTAGGGAATGATTTTTCCAAGCATCACCTCCACCGGAGTGATCGGCATCGCCAGCAGATTTTCCATGGTGCCGCGTTCGATTTCGCGGGTGACGGACAGCGCGGTGAAGATCAGCATGGTCATGGTCAGGATTGTTCCGACCAGCCCCGGCACAATGTTCAGCCGCGACTCCGCTGCCGGATTGTAGCGCGCATGGGCGCGGATCTCGAACGGCATCTCGGGCGGATCACCCACCTGCAGATCGTGCTTGAGCGCCGATTGCACGACCTGCCCCAGCGCACCAAGCGCCGATCCTGAAGCCACCGGGTCGGTCGCATCCGCCGCGACAAGCAGTGCCGGCTTGTCGCCACGGCGAACCCCGCGCTCGAAACCACGCGGGACTTCGACGCCGAACAACACCTTGCCGGATTCCAGCAAGCTGTCGAACTCGGCAACGGTGTGAACCTCGCGGGTAAAGCGGAAGTAAGCCGTATTCTGAAGCGCCTTGAGGATCGAGCGGCCGAGATCGCTGTCCTCCTGCAACAGAACCGCCGTGGGCAAATTGCGCGGTGTGGTGTTGATGGCATAGCCGAAAAGCAGGAGCTGCATGATCGGCAACATCACGATCATTGCGAACGAAACACGATCGCGGCGCAGCTGAAGGAACTCCTTCACCAGCATAGCGTAGGTGCGCTGCCCGAAGCCCCGTGCGCCGCCATTGTTCGTGTCGGCTGCGCTCATTGGAAGTTATCCTTCGCGCGTCCCATCAGTTCGATGAAAACATCTTCGAGCGACGGTTCGGATTTATGCCATGCGGTATCGCCACGGGATTTGTACGGCGCGATTGTGTTTTCAAGGGCCGCAACATCACGCCCTGAAACATGAAGGCTGGTGCCGAACGGCGCAACCATATCGATGCCGGGCTTGCCGGTCAGGTCGGCCGTAAGCTTGTTCAGCCCCTCGCCTGTCACGGTATAGGTCGTCAACGCCGAATTCGCGATGACCTCCTCGACAGAGCCGTGCACCAGAAGATTTCCGTAGGCAATGTATGCGATCTCGTGGCAGCGCTCCGCTTCATCCATGTAATGGGTCGAAACGAGCACAGTCAGCCCTTCGGCCGCAAGCGCATGAATTTCGTTCCAGAATTCGCGCCGCGCCTTGGGATCGACACCGGCAGTCGGCTCATCCAGCAGCAGCAACTGTGGACTCGGCAATGTGCAAGCCCCCAGCGCGAGCCGCTGTTTCCAGCCGCCGGAGAGTTCACCGGCGAGCTGTTCCTCACGTCCCGTCAGCCCGATGCGCCCGATCATCTCGCGTGCGGCCCCGCGCGGATCGGGCACGCCGTAAAGCCGCGCGACGAATTCGAGATTCTCGCGAACCGACAAGTCCTGGTAGAGACTGAAGCGCTGCGTCATATAGCCAACGCGCCGCTTGATCTTGTCGGCATCGCGCCGGATGTCGTAGCCGAGGCAGGTTCCCTCGCCGCTGTCCGGCGTCAGCAGGCCGCAGAGCATCCGGATCGTCGTGGTCTTTCCCGAGCCGTTGGGACCGAGAAACCCGTAGATCGATCCGCGCTTAACCTGCATCGACAGGTCATGCACCACCTCGCGGCCGTTGAACGACTTCGACAGGCCATGGACCTCAATCGCGATATCGGATTGTGCGGTGGCGATGCTCACGGTGTCGTGCCATTGGTAAAGATGCTGACCGGCTGTCCAACGCGCAGACTGTCCGGTTTGTTCGGCCGCGCCTGGATCAGATAGACCAGCTTCGATCGTTCATCGAGGCTGTAGATCACCGGCGGCGTATACTCCGCCGTGGTGGCGATGAAGTAGATCTTCGCCGTGATGTCGCTGGGGCAGCCATCGCACGTCACCCGCACCTCGTCACCGACCTTTAGCTTCGGCAGTTCGGGCTCCGGCACAAAGAAGCGTACCTTCATGTTACCGGGCGGCAGGATCGAGATCACCGGGCGTTGCGCCGCAACGGTTTCGCCCTCGCGGAAGTAAATCTGCTGAATGGTGCCGGCAATAGGTGCCTTCATGCGCCGACGTTCCAGCTTGGTCTGCGATGTGTTCACCCGCGCTTCAGCAACACGAAGGTTCGCCAGCGCCGCATCGTAATTCGCCTGCGTCCCGGAGCCGGTCTTGCTCAGGGTTGCCGCGCGGTCATAAGCTTGTTTAGCGTTGGCGAGCGTCGCGTTGCTCTGGTTCAAATCGGCCTGCTGAAGATCGTCATCGACCGCATAGAGCGGCGCACCCACCTCGACATGATCACCCTCACGGACGTTGAGCTTGACGACGCGTCCCTGCTCATCCGGGCTGACGAAGATCAAGTCGGCTTCGACCCATCCCTGATAACCGCGACTTTTGGAATCCCAGCATCCGGACAGGGAAGCCGTGGCGAGCAACAGCACGAGAGTCCGCGCGACGTTTCGCGACGCAATCATGTCGCTCTCCCCTCGTCAAAAATCAAATCGAGATGAACACGCAGCATCGCGGCAACGTCGAGCGGCGCGTGCTTGCCGAAAAGGCCTTGCCAGATCACGGTCACAATCATCGGTCCGACCAGAAGCTGCGGAAAATCCGCCAGCCCCGGATTGCGAATTTCGCCGCGCGCGATTCCATACTGGATCAGCTTGCGCATCCCGGCGATGCCGTGCGCGATCACCTCGCGGTAATAGAAGTCAGCGAGTTGCGGAAAGCGTGTCCCTTCGGAAATTATCATCCTGATAATGTCTGCGCGGCGCGTGCCGATCACTTCGCGGGCGAACGTCTCGGCCAAAGCCTCCATCGCCGCGCGTGCCGATCCTCCGCCCACGCCAATCGGCGGATTCGAAATCCGCACGATCAACGGACCGAGCGCCGTGCGCACCAGTTCCTGAAACAACGCTTCCTTGTCCTTGAAGTGCAGATAGATCGTGCCCTTGGCCACTCCGGCGCGTTTGGCCACGTCATCGAGGCGGGTCGCCGCAAAGCCTTTCGCCGTGAACTCATCAAGACCCGCCGCAACGATGGCGGCGCGCCGCTCCGTCGCGCCGACAGCACGCTTCGATGGACGCGGCGGAGCAGGACGATCAGCAGGCGCGCGCGCCTTAGTACGCGCGGGCTTGCCTTTGACAGGACGGGTGTCGATCAGCGGGAATTTTGCCATGTCAGAATATGACTGACTAGTCAGTCATATTCAATGGTGAAATTGAAAGCAGTTTAATATATTGATTTATTTGTATTATTTTGCGACAGCGTTGCTGTGGCGCGGCCGGAAGCTCAACCCTTGGCGTCGCAAGCCCAGGCGCGGATGACGCATTCCTTGCCGCCGAAGGCGTAGCACTTCTTCATCGCCTCATTGAGCGCGCTCGAAATGCGCGGTGAAACGGCATAGCCGTGCGGGCCGCAGGGCTTGGTCATGTCGAGGGACAGCGCGGCGCATGCACGCTTCATGGTCACGGCGGTGCAATCACCCTTGCATTGCTTGAGAGCAGCCGCTCGCGCGGCCTGCTCGGCCGGATAGTCGAATGCCTGGCCATAAGCACCACACTTGCCGATCGCCAGTGCGCCGGCTGCGGAAGCCGGTATTGAGACGAACGGAGCGGCAAAGGCTGAAACAAAAACGACAATAAAAAACGCGCGAACCTGCGCGGCAGTGCGGTCGAACAAAATCCCCTCCCCCGAGGTCATTCCGGAATCACATTAGGCGGGAGGGCGTTTCAACTTGGTGAACAAGGTGGAAAGGAAGGCGGTAAACGCTAGCCGCGCCGTACGTCGGCGAGCATTTCGGGTGTGTCGATATCGAGGAACGCGCTTTTACCGTCGACCTCAACTTCCGCGACCGCTTCCGCGTGCTGCGCGATCAGATGGCGCGCGCCGATGTCGCCATCGAGCGTCATCAATTCCGGGAAGAATCTCCGCGACCACAACACCGGGTTACCTCGCCGCCCGCCGGCTACCGGCACCACGATCAGCGAACCGCGATCCGGTGCGAAGGCATTCACCAGCCGGTCGATCAGTTTCGCGTCGATCAGCGGCATATCGCCAAGGCATATCACCGCACCGTCGGCTGTTTCAGGGACCGCACCGATGCCGGCTTTGACCGACGTCGCGAGGCCTTCCGCGAAATCCGGATTGCGGGCGAATTCGACTTTAAGTCCCTTTAGCGCCGCCTCGACCTCAAGACTTTGATGACCGGTCACGACGATCACGGACGATGCCTTCGAAGCAAGCGCCTGCTCGGCGACGATCCGCACCAGCTTCTTGCCGTTCAGTTCGGCCAGGAGCTTGTTCGGTCCGCCCATGCGGGTGGAGCGTCCCGCGGCAAGAACAACTGCCGCGACCTTGTGGTTACCATCTGCCTCGATTGGTACGCGTGGTTGCGGCCGCGTCACGATTTCCATCAGGAGCCCGCCGACACCCATGCCGGTGACATCCGCGCGGGTGACCGGAAGCCCGGCCAGCAGGCGCATCAGGATCCAGTCGAAACCGTTTTCCTTCGGCGAACGCGCACAGCCCGGCGCGCCAAGCACCGGCGAATTCCCGACCTTCCCGATCAGCATGAGATTGCCGGGATCGACCGGCATGCCGAAATGCTCGACCGCACCGCCAATCCGTTCGATCGCCGCCGGAATTACGTCGCGCCGGTCGGCAATAGCGGATGCGCCGAACACCAGCACCAGCTCGGCGCCAAGTCCAAGCAGTTCATTGATGGCGGGCGCGAGCGCGCTCTCGTCGTGCGGAACGCGGCGCTCGCTGATAATGCGGGCGCCGGTCGGTGCGAGACGCTCCTCGGTCACGCGCAACGTCTTTTCGATCACTTTCGGGGCCAACCCCGGCAGCATGGTCGAGACGATGCCGACACGCTTGATGGTGAACGGCGCGACCCGCATCCGCCCTGCGCTTGCTGCGACGACGGCAGCGTCGCGCAGCTTCGCCTCGACGCCAAACGGAATGATCTTGACGGTGGCGATCATTTCACCGGCGACCACCGGCTTGAATGCCGAAAGTGTGGCGAAGGTGATGGCCTCGTCCACGCGGTTGATGCGATCGACAGCGTCGCGGTCCACCACCAGCACGCCGGCCTCCGCCGCGAACAGGTTGGCGCGGCCGGTAAAGGCCCGCTCGACATTGACCCCCTCGCCCGCGACCGCCGCGGCGATGCTTGCGGCTGCTTCGTCCTCGGACACATCGTCCTTGTCGAGGCGCGCGACGACGATTTCCATCACACCCGCCTGCTTCAGCGCGGCGATTTCAGCCGCGCCGATGACGGTGCCTTTCTTGAGAACGAGCGGTCCCTGACGGATCGCGTGAACAGTGACGCCGCCAAGGCCGTCTTCAGGCTTAACAGGACCGAACTTCATGCCGCTGACTTCGTCTTGAGTGGCGCATCGGCGGGAAGCCGCAGCCGCGCGGTAATCTCTGCCATGATGGCCACCGCGATCTCCGACGGCGACACCGCGCCGATATTGAGGCCGATGGGTGCGTGAATTCGCGCCAGCGCGGCATCGCTCGCACCTTGCGCCTTCAGCCGGTCCACGCGCTTGGCATGGGTCTTCCGCGAGCCGAGCGCGCCGATGTAGAAGCAATCGCGATCGAGCGCATGCAGCAGCGCCGGATCGTCGATCTTGGGATCGTGCGTCAGTGCGACGAAGGCCGTGTAACGGTCGATGTTGAGTGGCGGCAATGCGACATCGGGCCAGTCCGCGAACAGGGGTACATCCGGAAAACGTTCCGGCGACGCGAAGGCCGTGCGCGGATCGACCACGTAGACATCGTAGTCCAGCGATTGCGCCAGCGGCGCCAACGCCTGGCTGATATGAACCGCGCCGACGATGACGAGGCGCGCGGTCGGGGCATAGACATTCAGAAACAGCTTGTTGCCGTCGCTCTCGATCATCCCGCTCTTGCCCATGCGCAAGTGCTTGTCGAGGTCTTCATGGAGCGGATCGCTGGCGATGTTCGCAGCCTTGATCAAACGCTGGTCGCCAGTCACGACGTCGGTCACAACGATCACGGCCCGGCGCGCCGCGCGCTCGGCGTTCAGTTCTGCCAGTGTATCCTGTTTCAAGAGTTGCCCACTTTCTCGACAAACACGCGGATATTGCCGCCGCATGACAGCCCGACATTCCAGGCGGTTTCATCGGCGACACCAAACTCCAGCATCTTCGGCTTGCCGCTGGCAATGACGTCGAGCGCCTCGGTGACCACCGCACCTTCGACACACCCGCCCGATACCGAGCCAAGGAATGTCCCATCATCGTTGATGACGAGGCTCGATCCCGCCGGGCGTGGCGCGGAGCCCCAGGTCTCGACCACGGTCGCCAGCGCGACACCGTGACCGGATTTCATCCAGGTCTCGGCGGCTTTCAAAATATCTTCGTCGCGGTTGAGCATGGTTTGATCCTCACGCTGCGGAGCGGGTTTCGATGCGCCGGGGCGGCTGGCTGGACGACAGCGCAGCGATCAGCCCTCCCATGGACTTCAAGTTATGCACGGGACGGAATTCATCAACATGCGGCAGCATCATTTTGATGCCCTGCGCCTTGGCCTCGAAGCCTTCGAAGCGCAGCAGCGGGTTGAGCCAGATCAGGCGACGGCACGACCGGTGCAGCCGGTCCATCTCGAATTCCAGCCGGGAATCGGCTTCGCGCTCCAGCCCGTCCGAGATCAGAAGAACAGTGGCACCCTGCCCGAGCACCCGGCGGCCCCAGAGGTTGTTGAAATTATGTAGCGAGATCGCGATCCGCGTCCCCCCCGCCCAATCCTCGACGCTAGACGAACAGGCTGCCAGCGCCTCGTCGGGATCGCGCGCCCGCAACGCGCGCGTCACGTTGGTGAGCCGCGTGCCGAACAGGAACACCGAAACGCGTTTGCGCGCGTCGGTAATCGCGTGGAGGAACTGCAGGAACAGCCGGGTGTAATCTGTCATCGAGCCGGAAATATCGAGCAGCGCTACGATCGGCGCGGGCTTGTCGATACGGCCGAGCCGCTGGAATTTCACGATCTCGCCGCCGGTACGAAGGCTTCCACGTAGCGTGCGCCGCAGATCGAGCCGCTGGCCGCGCGCGTCCGGCTTGAAGCGTCGCGTGCGCAACTCCGCTTGCGGCAATTTCATCTGTGCAATCGCGCGGGTGACCTCGGCGATCTCGGCCGCGCTCATCTGCGCAAAGTCCTTGCGCTGAAGCACCTCGCGATCGGAAACCGAGAGCTGGACGTCCTTCTCCTCGATCTCAGGCCCCTCAATATTGCGACTCTGGGCGAATGCTTCCTGAACCCGCCGCGAGGCCGGCGGCGGAGGTTTCTTCGCTTCGGGTGGCAACGGGACCGAGTCGAGCATGCTTTCCGTGCCCTCGGCACGGCGGAAGAACAGGTCAAACGCCTGCGCGAACACCAATGCGTGCTCGCGGCGCTTGACGAAGATTGACTCTAGCGTGGTAAACAAATCGGCGCGGTTGCCGATATCGATCAGCTGCATTGCCTTTAACGCATCGATAACAGCGCCCGGCCCGATCGGCAGGCCGGCCACCCGCAAGGCTCGCGCAAATCCGATAACATTGTCCGCGATCAATCCGGCCGCTGGGGTCTCGATGTCATTCGACATGACGTTTTCCGGATTGCGTTCAGGCCGCCGGATCGTTGACGGCTTCCTTGATGACCTTGTCGAGCGCCGGACCCTGCATGCGTCCGATGTCGTCCTGATATTTCAGCAGCGCGCCGAGCGTATCGCCAACCACCTGCGGCGTCAGCGAGCGTGCATCGAGTTCGGTCAACGCGGTCGCCCAGTCGATGGTCTCGGCGACGCCGGGCACCTTAAACAGATCCTGCTCGCGCAGCGCCTGCACGAAACCGACCACCTGCTCCGACAGCTTCGCGCCGATGTTCGGCACGCGCGACTTGACGATGGCCAGTTCGCGCTCGGCGGAAGGATAATCGACCCAGTGATAGAGGCAGCGGCGCTTGAGGGCGTCGTGGATTTCACGAGTGCGGTTTGATGTGACGATAACGATCGGCGGCTGCGGCGCTTTCACCGTGCCGTATTCCGGAATCGTGACCTGGAAGTCGCTGAGGATTTCCAGCAGGTAGGCCTCGAAGGCTTCGTCTGCGCGGTCGAGTTCGTCGATCAGCAGCACCGGCGGCCCAGCGACATCCGGCTCCAAGGCCTGAAGCAGCGGCCGCTTGATCAGGTACTTTTCCGCGAACACGTCCGCGGACAACTGCTCGCGGTCGGTTTCGCCGCTGGCTTCCGCCAGACGAATGGCGATCATCTGCGCGGCGCTGTTCCACTCGTAGACTGCGGACGCAACGTCGAGACCTTCATAACACTGCAAGCGGATCAGTTTGCGCCCGAGAGCAGCACTGAGAACCTTTGCGATCTCGGTTTTGCCGACGCCGGCCTCGCCTTCAAGAAAAAGCGGACGACCCATCTTGAGGGACAGATAGACCACCGTCGCGAGCGAACGCTCCGCGAGATAACCACGGCTGGTGAGCAGATCAAGCGTTGCATCGACGGACGCCGGGATCTTACTCATGCTGGGATGGACTCCAAATTCAGCTCTTCGCGGTCGCGGCTTCCACAGCGCGGCGCGCAAGCACGCCGATCAGATGCGCACGATACTCGGCACTGCCGTGAATGTCGCTGTTGAGGCCGTCGGCAGACACCGTCAACCCGTCAAGTGACTTCGGTGAGAACCGCTTCTTCAGCGCTTCTTCGAACTCGGTGACGCGAAACACACCATCACCGCCCGCGCCTGTCACTGCAACGCGCACATCCGACGGACGCCGCGCGACGAACACGCCGACCAGCGCGTAACGCGAAGCCTGATTACGGAATTTCTGATACGCGGCCTTCTTCGGTAGCGGAAACATCACGCGGGTGATGATCTCGTCGGGCTCAAGCGCGGTGGTGAACAGGCCCTGGAAAAATTCCTCCGGCTTCAGCCGGCGCTTGTTGGTGACAACGGTTGCACCCAGCGCCGTGACCGCTGCCGGATAATCCGCCGTCGGGTCATTGTTGGCGAGCGAGCCGCCGATGGTGCCCTTGTGGCGAACGGCTGGATCGCCGATCAGGCCTGCAAGCTCCGCAAGCGCGGGGATTGCTTCACCGACGACGGCCGAATTGGCGACTTCGGCGTGGGTCGCGGTCGCGCCGATCACCAGATTGCGGCCCTTCATCTCGATGCCGTTGAGGCCTTGGATATGGCTGAGATCGACCAGATGCGGCGGGCTGGCAAGCCGCTGCTTCATCACCGGCACCAGCGTATGGCCGCCGGCGATCAGTTTTGCGTCTTCATTCTTGACGAGAAGATTGGCGGCCTGCCGCACAGTCCCCGGACGATGATACTTGAAGTCGTACATGAGCTGTCCTTCGGGAAAGTCGTCAATTACGCAAGATCGGATTTGGCCATCGCCTTGGCGCCGGCCGCAATCGACAGCACGATGTTCTGATAACCCGTGCAGCGGCACAGATTGCCTTCAAGCTCCTCGCGGATGACATGATCACTGAGGTCATGGCCCTTGCGATGGACGAGATCGACCGCGGTCATGATCATGCCGGGGGTACAGAAGCCGCACTGCAGACCATGATGTTCGCGGAAGGCCTCCTGCATCGGATGCAGCGGTGCCCCATCGGCAGCAAGGCCCTCAATGGTTGTCACACTATGACCATCCGCCATCACTGCCAGAGTGGTACAGGACTTCACAGCCTTGCCGTCGAGATGGACCACACAGGCCCCACACTGCGATGTGTCGCAGCCGACATGGGTCCCGGTCAGACGAAGATGCTCGCGCAAGAACTGGACGAGCAGCGTGCGCGAATCGACCTTGCCCATCACAGGATTGCCGTTCACGATCAGTGAAATCTTGGCCATCAACACTCTCTTGTTTTCGGCTTGGCGCCCAGATTCGTGGACATAACCTCTGGGACTCAAGTTCCGCACGCACCGTGCGTGGCGCGGTGCAAAACGCGTTTAAAATGGTTCCAAATTCATAATATGGGCCATTGCGGCAATGAGCAACCTCACCGCGCACCGCTCCCGGACGAGAAGGCTTGATTTATGCGGGGAGCTGATATGCCCAAACGGCCTCAGGCCGCCTTCACCGCGTCTGCGAATTTCGCGAAGAATTCATCGGCCAGCTTCTTGGCCGCGCCGTTGATCAGCCGCTGACCAAGCTGCGCCAGCTTTCCACCGATCTGGGCCTCGACATTATAGCTCAGCAGTGTGCCGCCATCCTTTTCGGCGAGCGCCACCGTCGCCCCGCCCTTGGCGAATCCGGCGACGCCGCCTTCGCCTTCGCCGGAGATCTTGTAGCTGTTCGGCGGATCGAAATCGCTCAGGGTGACCTTGCCCTTGAACCGAGCGGACACCGGTCCAACCTTCATCTTGGCGACGGCCTGAAACTGGTTGTCTCCGACCCGCTCCAATTCCTCGCAACCCGGAATGCAGGCCTTCAGAACAGCCGGATCGTTGAGTTTTTCCCATACCACTTCACGAGAAGCAGGAAGCTGCACCTCACCCGTCATCGTCATTGCCATGTGCAAGCTCCTTCATTCGATAGCCGCATCCCGCGGCCCTGCCGATCTCAGTTAGGATACAGCGCTCACAAAAGAAAGGGGAACGTTCGGGAACGAGCGATGCAAAAACATCAAACAGCAAGCCCGCGCCGTGTTGCAGTGCT
>Ga0233439_10002710_pt1 | contig 19506 bp, 16 predicted proteins | sample SI_123_September_6_FD_182713 | JGI IMG/M metagenome (GOLD analysis project Ga0233439, IMG submission 182713) | Seawater microbial communities from Saanich Inlet, British Columbia, Canada - SI_123_September2016_100_MG | ecosystem: Environmental > Aquatic > Marine > Inlet | place: Canada: British... | reverse complement strand
ATGCCCGCAGCCCACTTATGGGCGTGCCGAAATCCGCCCAGGAATTGAAAGACCGCATCCCCCTGCTACACAGCGCCGATATGCTGGCCCATGTCACCTATAGCTCCATCATGACGCTGATTACCGCAGCCGGTCGCATGCCGGACATGCCCGTCTATAACGAACGTATCATGGCCTATGTTGAAGAAATGCAGGCCAGTGACCGGCGCATTACCCAGTGTATTACGGATGCCAAGGGCGACCGTAGTCTGCCGCCGGGCAAACAGCCGGATCCGGATTCCTATTGCCGGGTCGTCGAACGGCGCGAAGACGGCGTGGTTATTCGCGGCGCGAAACTACACATCACCGGCGCATCCCTGGGCCATGAATTGTTGACCATACCGACCAAGGCCATGAAGCCCGGTGAGGAAGATTATGCCATTGCCTGCTGTGTTGCGGTCAACGCCCCAGGTGTGAAGATCGTCAATACATCCTACGCGCCGCGTCATGCAGATGTGCGTGATTTTCCCATTTCCGCGACGGATCATTGCCCCGAAGGTTTCGTCATGTTTGACGATGTGTTCGTGCCGAACGAGCGTATTTTCCTGGATGGAGAGATCAAGTACGCAGCCACCTTCGCCCACTCTCTTGGTTTGTGGGAGCGTTTGGGCAGTCTTTCGGGCCTGGCGGACGAGGCGGACAAACTTGTTGGCTTCGCACAATTGATAGCAGAGGCCAATGGCCTGGAACGGGTCGGCCATGTGCGGGAAAAAATCTCGGACATGATCATCCACGCCACTTTGGTCCGCGCCTCATTGGAGGCAGCTATCTTCAATTGTGATTTCGGCCCGGATGGTGCGGCTTTCCCGAACGAGCTGTATATCAACGCCGGCAAGTATCATGGCGCGGCAAACTATAACGTGGTCGTTCGCCATCTTCACGATATGTCAGGCGGCTCCATCGTAACCGCCCCCTCTATTGCGGATCTGGAAAATAACGAAGTCGGTGCCCTGGTCCGCAAATACATGGCGGGCGGCAATGGTGCTTCGGGCGAATACCGTATGAAGCTGTTCCATGCCATTCGCGATGTCACGGCGGATGCCTATGGCGGCTGGCGCTTTGTCACCAATCTGCAGGCAGGCGGTGGTCTGTATGCCCAGCGCATTGTCACCCGGCGGCATTATGATCTGGAAGGTGCGAAAGCCGCAGCCCTGCATTCCGCCCATATCGAAGTGGAAGCAGCGGAATAGGATAGGGAGCAGCCAAATGGTTGAAATTGCCATTACCGGAACCGGCGTCGTCTCGTCCCTGGGCACCGATAGCGCCCAATTCCACAAGCGTATGCTGGCAGGGGAAACCGCTATCAAGGCCTCTCCCTGGGCAGCGGAAGTTGAAGGTCGGGATGCCTGGCAATCGGTGGTGGAAGATTTCAACCCAGCCGATTGGATGGACCGCCGGATTGAAGACGGCACCGATCTTTTTGCCCAATTCACCCTGGCCGCAGCCGAACAAGCAGTGCGCCAGGCTGATATGGGAGAGCTGGACCCCCTGCGTACAGCAGTTGTCAGCGGCACCTCTATTGGTGGCGTGCGCGCGGTGATGAAGGCGCAACATGCCCTTGATACGGACGGGCCCGATGCCATACCGCGGAAGACGATGATCCAGATCTGGCCCAACATGGCGGCAGCGCAAATCGCCATGCGCTATGGCCTGCACGGACCGTCATTGACGGTTACCACGGCCTGCGCCTCCTCCCTGGATGCCATCGGTACGGCAGCGCGTATTATCGAACGGGGCGAGGCGGACGTCGCGATTGCGGGCGGCACTGAAGGCGGGATCTCTCTTGCCGGCGGCGGCCGGGACGGTGATTTTGTGCCGGTGCTGTTCTATACCGGCAACGTCTATGGCATGGAGGCACCATCGCCCGATCCGAACCAGGCCATGCTGCCCTTCGATGTGAAACGCAGCGGTATCGTGGTCGGTGAAGGTTCCGGCATGATGGTGCTGGAGCGGGCCGAACATGCCCGTGCCCGTGGTGCCAATATTCTGGGTTACCTGCGCGGCTATGGCTCGTGCGCTGATGGCTTTCACCCGTCATCGCCGGAACCAACGGGGGTATGGGAAGCCCGTGCCATGGAACTGGCATTGCAGGATGCCGACATGGCAGCCGGTGAGATGGACGCCCTGATTGCGCATGCAACCGGCACGCCAAAAGGCGATACGGCGGAGATCCGCGCTATCAACTTGGTTCACGCCGGGCGCGGATTACCCGTCGCCTCCATCAAGGGGCATATTGGCCATTCCGGTGCCTCCTCTGGCGCCATGGCTATGATCTCCGCCCTTCTGGGCATGGCCGAGGATCGTTTCACCTATATCGCCAACACCGACGAGCCGGACCCGGAGGCGGATTTTGACATCGTCCACGGCGCGCCCCGGCAGATGAAATACGCCAGTTGTCAGGTCAATTCCTTCGGCTTTGGCGGGCAAAACGCCTCGGTCGTTCTGACCCGTAACTAGCCTCATGCGCCCGATCTCATGCGATTAACAATTGCCGAAAACGTTGCCGTTCGTGCCCTCGCGCATCCCGACCGTATTGCCATTGAGGTTCTGGACGGCGGAGCAACCCTGACTTATGGCCAGGTTTGGTGCCGCATCACGGCCCTGGCGGAAGCGCTATCGGCGGCATTATCGGGCGCGGAAGCAGGCCGCCATGGGACCATGGTGGCTTTGTTGTTGCCGAACGAGGCGGACGCTGTCCTGGCCTACCTGGCGTGTCAGATTGCCGGCGTGGCGGCTGTTCCGATCTCAACCCGTCTGGCGGAGCCCGAAATTCGGTTCGTCGTTGAGGATGCGGACGCGAAGATAATTCTGACCGGCGGGCCTTTCGCAGAAGTTGCCGATAAATTGGGCGTCAACGTCATCAGGGTCGAAGACATCAAGACGCCGGCAGCCGTGCCCCGGCCCTTGTTGGGTGAAGGTGGGCGGGGTGAAGCACCCTGTGTCGTCGGCTATACCTCAGGCACCACGGGTTTTCCGAAAGGCGCGCTGTATTCCAACGATCATTATCTGGCCGCCCTCATGCGTTGGGGTTGGGAGTTCGGGTTGACGGCCGATCAGGTCATGTTGGTGCCGGGGCCGCTGTTTCATCTGTCCTATGCAGGGTTGTCCATGGCGGCGCTGGCCATCGGCGCACGCATCCGCATCATGCCGGAATTCAAAGCTGATCTGGCATTGGCGGAGTTGACGGAACATTGCAGCTTCGCCTTCCTGGTTCCGTCCATGACGACCATGGTTGAGGAAGAGTGGCGGCGACAGGGCGAGCCGTTGGTGGCGGCTTTTCGCTTCATGATTTCGTCCGGCGCGCCGGGTCCCCTATCCATGACCCGCACAGCGATGCAGATGTTCCCCAACGCTAAAATCACCGAGGCTTATGGCTGGACTGAAGGCGGCTGGGTTACCTTCGAAGTCAAACAGCGGGATACCTTGCTGGCCCATTCCGTGGGCTGGCCCACATTCGGCAACGAAGTCGCTGTCTTCAACGAGGCGGGGGAGCCTTGCGATGTGGGGCAAGCCGGTGAGGTCGGGGTTAAAAGCGTCACCCATTTCGATGGCTATCTGGGACGCGAAGAAGCGACGGCGGCGGCCTGGCATCGCGGCTATGTGATGTCCGGCGACATCGGTATCTGGCAGCCCGATGGCCGTTTGTGCATTGTTGATCGCAAGAAAGATATGATCATCTCGGGCGGGGAGAATATCTACACGGCGGAGGTGGAGCGTATTGTCCATGAACATCCGTCCGTGTTGGAAGCCGCCGTGGTCGGACTGCCCGATAAACGCTGGGGTGAATTGGTCACCGCCCTGGTGGTGCCGCGCGAAGGTATGACCGTTAAGGGGGCAGAGCTGGAAACCTTCTGCCGGGAGCGCCTGGCGAGTTTCAAGGTTCCCCGTCGGATCGAAGTGGTCAACGAACTACCCCGCAACCCCATGGGCAAGGTACAGAAATTCAAGATTGTCGAAGACCTGAGCAAATAATCAGGAAACGGCACCCCATTTCCAGCGCAGCGACGGCCATCAGATCGTCATCAGGTAATGGGCAGCATGACGTGTTCCCGATAGGCCGGGCGCTGACATAAACGCTCGTACCAGGCGCGCAGGGCGGGATAATCGGGATGCTCCACGTCCAAGCCGTACCAGCGATAGGCCTGGGCACCAACGGGTATATCGGCTACGCCGAAGCTATCGCCCGCCATATAGTCCCGGCCTTGCAAATGCTTGTCCAGAATCCCGAACAGCGCCGCGCTTTCCTTGGCCGATGCCTCGATCGCCTCTTTATCCTGTTCTGCCTCAGGGGTGCGGATCAGGCCCCAAAAGGCCCCGAACAGGGCTGGTTGCGAGAAGCCCAACTTCCAATCCAGCCATTTATCCACGTCGCCACATGCCTGCGGGTCCGTGGGATAAAGGCCTGCTGCAGGATTTTGCCTGGCCAGGTAGCGGATGATGCTGTGACTTTCCCACAGGATATAGCCATCGTCGTCCAGCACCGGCACCCGACCCATGGGGTTCAGCGCCAGAAACCAATCCTGATCGTTTTGGCCAAAGGCACCGCCCGCATCGACCCGCTCATAATCCAGGCCCAATTCGCCGATGATCCACATGACCTTTTGCACATTGACCGAATTATTCCGACCATAGACTTTCAACATTCGCCTCACCCCTACTTGAATCTGTTGTGCCACTATGAGGGGATAGGCCCGCCCAAAGCAAGTCGCCAGGATCAAGTATCCGTGAAGGTCGGCTCCCGCTTTTCCAGGAAGGCGTTAATGGCCTCCTTATGATCCGGGGCCTGAAAAGTCAGCCATTCATAGGCCAGGGATGTGTCCATGATGGAATGGGCCAATTGCTTCAGACCAATGTTGGCGGAGACTTTGGTCCAGCGAATGGCCGCCGTGGGTCCGTCTGCCAGGCGCTGGGCAAAGGCTTGCGCTGCGGTTAAGGTTTCCCCCGGTTCCGTGACGTGATTGATTAAGCCCATACGCTCGGCCGCCGCCGCATCAATAGGATCGCCGGTCATCAAGTATTCCTTGGCCTTGGCATAACCGATTAATTGCGGCCAGATGACACAACCGCCGTCACCGGCGACCACCCCAACTTTGACATGGGGATCACCGATTTTGGCCTTCGACGACATAAAGATGGTATCACACAACAACGCAATCGTGGCACCAAGGCCCATGGCATGGCCGTTTACAGCCGAAATGATCGGCTTTTCAAGATCCAGCAACGAGAAGACGATCCGCTTGGCATCCACAAGTTTCAACATCGGTTCGTCAGAACCATCGGCGACCCGCTTCATCATGGCCAGATCACCCCCTGCTGAGAACGCCCGCCCGGCACCCGTCAGCACAATGACGTCCGCTTCGTCATCCAGCTGGGCGTCATAAAAGATACTGCCCAATTCATCATGCATGATCTTGTTGACTGCATTCAACTCGTCTGGCCGGTTCATGGTCAGAGTTAAAACCCGGCCCTGTCGGCTGGCCAGAAAACAGGTATATTTGTCGTAGTTCACAGGCGCATTCATTGACTTCACTCCCTTCGCTTCGGTTACCTGATCGTTGCATCCAGCCGCAAAGCTGGCAATAAGATTGACCGGCGGAATAGATCAGGCGGAACATATGGGCACAACGGCTTTTCAGGCATGGCGACTATCCTTTTATTTCGGCGCAGTCTTTGCCGTTGTGGGGGTCATGGCACCGTTTTGGCCGGTCTTTTTGAAAGCACGCGGTCTTTCCGCACCTGAAATCGGCCTGTTGCTGTCCGCCGGATTGTGGCTGCGGGTTATCCTTAACCCCATGATCGCGCAATTGGCCGACCGTCGGGGGGAGCGGCGACGTCCACTTTTGATCCTAACCTTAATGGCCATGCTGGGTTTCTCGTGCTTCTTGTTCATGGAAGGGTTTTGGGGGTTGCTGGCCGTCAACCTAATCGCCTCCGTCGCGTTTTCTTCTATTATTCCCCTGGGAGAGACTGTCGTGCTCAGAGCCGTGTATCGGCTTGGCCTGGACTACGGACGTTTGCGGATTTGGGGCTCTTTGACGTTTATCGCGACCTCTTTCGCCGGTGGGCCCATGCTGGCCGTTTTCGGGTCCTGGTCGGTGCTATGGGCCATCCTGGCCCTATTGGTCGGGGTGCTTTTGGCCTGCGCGTTGTTGCCGGAGGAGAGCATTGATCAAAAAGCGAAGCCGGCACAATCCGGGGACATGTGGAAACTACTGCGCCATCCTGTATTCCTGCTGTTTCTGTTGGCCGGTGGATTAGGCAATGCCGGCCATGCGGTGCTGTATGGCTTTGCCACCCTGCATTGGCGTAGCGCCGGGTTTTCCGATGTCCTGATCGGCGCCCTGTGGGCTGAAGGGGTGGTGGCGGAAATAGTCCTGTTCTGGCTGGGCAATCGCCTACTCTCGCGCTTTGGCGCGGCCAATCTTTTGGCCCTTGGGGCAGCCGCAGGCATCATACGCTGGACCGCCATGGGGTTTTCAGATGCGCTTTGGGTGGCCCTGCTTACCCAAGCCTTGCATGCCTTTACCTTCGGTGCAGCCCATTTAGGGGCCATGCATTTCATTGCCCGCGCCGCGCCAGAGGGTATGGCGGCCACCGCGCAAAGCCTGCATGGTGCGGTCGGTGCGGGTATCGCGGTCGGGCTGGTGATGGCGGTCGCGGGATTACTCTATGAAAATTTTGCCAACGGTGCCTACTTTTTCATGGCAGCGATTGCCTGCGTTTCTCTCCTGGCGGCGTTGCTGTTGGCAAAAATCTGGGACGGCAAGCATATGGACTTGTCATAAGGGTATAAAACTCGTCATAAATATCCCATGTCAAAACGTATATTCATCACCGGCATCTGGCACGAAACCAACACCTTTGCGGCAACGCAAACCGGCTTGGACGATTTCCATGCCTATCAATATGCCGAGGGCGATGAGATCTTTGCTGCCTTCGCCGATACCAACACCGAGATCGGCGGGGCCATGAACGCGGCGATCGAGTTGGATCTGAACCTGGTGCCGGGCCTTTTTGCCGGTGCCGTGCCGTCCGGTTTAATCACGGCAGCGGCGTTCAACACCCTGGTCGAACGTACCTTGGAATTACTGATGGGTGCGGGCGACGTTGATGGCGTTCTTGTCCATCTGCATGGTGCAGCCGTCGCCGATGGTGTACCGGAAGCCGATGCCGCCATACTTGCCGCGATCCGCCAACAATTACCCCCCGACATACCCATTGTGGCGACTTTTGATTTACATGCTAATTTATCCGAAGCCCTGATCGCCGGTGCGGATGCCCTGGTCGGCTATGACACCTATCCCCACAATGATATGGGCGCGCGCGGTGCCGAGGCGGCACAGATCCTGCATCGCATGTTATGGAGCACCAAGCGGCCGACAAAAATTCTGCGCAAGCTGCCCTTTGCCCCGCCACCCCAGGTCCAGGGTACCGCTGCGGCACCGGTGGCCGGGATCATGGCAAAAATGCACGACATGGAAACCTGGGGCGGTATCTGGTCCGCCTCCATCGCCTGGGGATTTCCCTATTCCGATGTGGCCCACCTTGGCGTCGGCATCTTGGTGCAGGGTGATGATTATAGCCACGCTACGCGGATTGCCGACGACCTGGCCTTGACCATCTGGCACCAACGCGGCGATTTCGATGCCGGCCTTGTCGGCGTGGAAGAAGCCGTTCGCAGCGCCATGGCCGCACCCCAGGGGCCCATCATTCTGGTCGATGTCGCAGATAACGCAGGCGGTGGCGCACCCGCCGATGGCACCACCATTCTGGCGGAATTACTGGATCAATCAGCCAGCAACGCCGTCGTGGTGATCCAGGATATCCAGGCAGTTCGCATCGCCAAGGCGCTTGGCGTCGGTGGCATGTTCAGCGGCAATGTGGGCGGCAAATCCGATGACCTGCACGGCCCGCCCGTGCCCCTGGTTGGCAGCATCATCTTTCAGCAGGCCGTGCGCTATGAACGCCGCGGCGATTATATGACCGGGCAACAGATTGATCTGGGCGAGGTTGCCGTGATCCAGGCCGGCGGGGTGACGGTTATGTTGACGGAAGCAAAGGCGATGCCCTTTGACGCGGATCACCTGGGCGCTGCCGAGATCGTCGCGGAACGACAACAGATCATCGTGGTGAAATCAGCAATCGCCTGGCAGGCGCATTTTCGCGCCTTCGCCAAAGGCGAGATCTATGTGGATACACCGGGCGTCTGCGCCTCCAACCTGGCCCGTTTCAACTATGGCAACCTGGACCGGGCGATTTATCCCATTGATGAGGATGGCATCTATCCGCCTAAATAATCTTTAGGCCGTTGGTGGGTCTTTTTCCCGAAACTCTGAACCGGCTTGCATTAACTTGAAGGCACCTTGGGCGGTGGCGATTGGATCGCCGCCGGCGTTTTCGATGCGCGCCTCAAGAAAGGCCGTGCGCCGCCCGCCACCAGTGGTCTTTGCCTTGAGGTAAAGCGGTTCCGCTGCGGCGCTGCCAATAAAGTTCATGGACATGCTCAAGGTAATGGAAAATTGCCTTTGCGCAGGCTCTGGGTGGGAGCCGGCGGCAATGGCCATGATCACATCCATCAGCCCGGCAATAATGCCACCATGAAGCATACCCTTCATATTCAAATGTTCCGCCCCGGCATGAAAGACCGCAGAGGCCTCACCGATTCCGCGTTGAACATCGCTGACGGACAGACTTGGGGGTTGAATACCTGGTACCGGCATTGAAGTGTCGTTCATGAATTTTTGCTCTGGCCCATCAACAACTCATTCAGGCTATTATCAGAAAGCAGCACTAATCTGGCAAGTAATAGGGAGTTCAAGACATGGCCTACGAGACAATATTGCAGGAAGACGACGGTCCGGTGGCAACCATTATCATGAACCGGCCGCACATGCACAACGCGCTGAGCGTCGAGGTGTTTCGGGAGTTGACCGCATGTCTGATAGCCATTTCCAAAGACCCCGATATCCGTGTTGTCGTGATCAAAGGGGCCGGTGACAAAGCTTTTGTCGCGGGTGCCGATATTAAGGAAATGGCGGCGGCCGGAGGCGCGGAGACGGGCAGTGAGCGATCCTATCTCGGCATGCATCTCTACGATCAGATCCGCCACATGCCCCAACCCATTATCGCCTCCATCAATGGCTATGCCCTTGGCGGGGGTATGCTGCTGGCCATGGCCTGCGATGTTCGCGTGGCCGCAGACAGCGCCACATTCGGCTATCCGGAAATCAAGTTGGGGATTTTTCCCGGCACCGGCGGCACCATTTTGCTGGATCGTTTAATCGGCCCGGCCAATGCACGTTCGATCTGCCTGACGGGGGAGCTGTTTGATGCCCAAAGGGCCTATCATCTAGGCCTGATTACCCACCTGGTCGCAAAAGATGATCTGGTAGCAGAGACGGCGCGCCTGGCGGATTTAATGGCCGGGTATTCGCCCGTTGCCATGCGCGAATTGAAATGCGCCCTGAATGCGTCCATGGAATTGAGTTTCGAAGCCGCGCGGGAGGCAGAGATTAAGGCCCACGCCCGTTGCTTCGCGTCAAACGACAGGTTGGAAGGGATGACAGCCTTCGTTGAAAAACGATCACCCAACTTTCGCGGCGATTAACTCCAAAAGCTCACCTTGGGTCGCGCCTACGAATTCATCGATCCCGGCTTCTTCCGGGGCGCCATTGTTCAACGTCAACTCCTGGCGGGCATCTTCGGTATTACCCAACAGACGTTCGGCGGGCAACAGCATGGTCACCGTTGTGCCTTGACCAAATTCGGATTTGATATCCAAAGTGCCGCCATGCAGTTCACACAAATGCAGGGCCAAGGGCAGCCCCAAACCAGTGCCTTCGACGCGGCGGGTAATAGACCCATCCACTTGGGCGAATGGGGTCATGGCCACGGGGATATCTTTTTCATTCATGCCGATACCCGTGTCGGCTACCCACAATTCAATCTGTTCTTCGCCGCTTTCATTGTTCTTGCGACGCCCGGTCCCGACGGTGACTTGTCCGCCTTCAAGGGTAAATTTGATCGCATTGGACAGCAAATTCAGTATGACCTGCTTTAAAGCTCGTTGATCCGCAAGGATCAGGTCAATATCAGGATCTATTTCTGTGATCACCCTGACCCGGCCCTCGCTGGCTCTCTCTTGGGTCAAACGCGCTGTTGCAACCACTATTTCAGACAGCAGGAATTGCTCTTCAACCAATTCGAATTGGCCGGCCTCTACCTTGGCCAGATCCAGCAGGTCATTGATAATTGATAGCAGGTGCTGGCCACTGTCGTTGATATCCTTGGAATATTCGAGATATTTCGGCGAATTAAGCGGTCCAAAAAGTTCTCCCACCAAAATTTCCGAAAATCCGATGATCGCGTTCAAGGGCGTCCGCAGTTCGTGCGAGGTATTTGCCAGGAATTCGGACTTGGCGCGATTAGCCAGCTCCGCCTGCTCCTTCGCGACGCGCAGGGCCTGTTCGGCGTTTTGCTGTTCGGTCACATTTTGGCAGACCGCCAAGACCCCGCCGCCGGGCATGGCAAAGGTCCTGAATTCGAGAATGTCTCCATTCAACCGCGTACGTTGATAGCTATTCGGCACAACGCCATATGTTTTCTCAATGTACTGTTCGGTAAGCTCATCCACATCGCCAGGGCCAAATTCCCCATTCTCGGCGCTCAGGCGCAACAGGTCGCGTACCGTCCGGCATTTAGCGACACGTTCGGGATCAAGCCCCTGCAATTCGTACAATCCCTCATTCAAGGCAACGATCTCGCCATTCGATCCGACAAAGGCAATACCCACATCCAGATTGCCAAAGATCGCCTCCAACTCCTCCGACCGTTTACGCAGATCTTCCTGGTCCCGCTTGGACGCCGTGATATCGGTGATCGCAATCGTTATACCGCCGTCGGGCATCCGGTTCCGGCGCACGTCCAAGGTCTGACCATTACCGCCGGTCATTTCCTGCTGTGCTGGCTCACCGCGCAACAAGGCCTGGGCCCGCTTTTGAATACCTGCAGGGGACGTGTCCTCAAAAACACCTGCTTCACCCAGAAACTGGCACAGACTTTCGATTGAAAGGCCAACTTCGGCAAACTCAGAAGTCACGCCAAATAGATCAAAATACCTTTGGTTCCAAGTCATCAAATTGCCAGCGCTGTCGAAGACGACGATCCCCTGGTCGATGCTTTCCAAGGTAGATCGCAGCAAATCGGACCTTTTGTCCAGCGCCCAGCTTTGTTGTTTCTGCCGGGTGATATCGATGCAGCTTAATAAACGCCCACCGCCCTCTGTCGTCTGCTCTGTAAATCGCAAGCTGCGGCCATCAGTCAGACTAACTTCCCATTCTACTTGCTGGGGTTGGGCCCGTTTCGCCACGTCTTCCAAGAAGGCCGGCACGCGATGGGCCGCGTCGACAAAAATGCCTGCCTCTGCCAGCGCACGGAAGAATTCCAGGCGGCTGTATCGCTGATCCTTCACACCGTGTATCGTTGGCAACAGCTGTAGCAGCTTGTCGTTGACCTGCTGTAATTGGTCGGTTTGGTCGAAATAGGCCATCGCCAGGGGAAGGGCGCTGACGATATCCGCGTCATTTGTCAGGGTTTTGGGCGCAAGATTTGAAGCATAGCCACGGCGCATTATCACGGCCAGCCCAATCCCTGCCACTAGCAGGCACGTAACAGCCAATATGATAATTGTGTAGTCCAATGCCGCCATCAAATCTCTCAATTGTGCGAATGGGCACCGAATGGTGCCGGCAACATGTACGTTTTGCCTGTACTAACAATAACTTGCTGGGGTTAATGATAGATTAAGTGAACGAATTTGCTTGCTATTGTGACGCCAATTCACCGACCCTGCGGCATGACTAAATCGCCTGCCTTGGAACCATTATTATCTGAAATCAGCCGCTGCCAATTGTGTGCGGCGGACCTGCCCCTTGGCCCGCGCCCGGTGCTTCGGGCCGGGGCGGCGGCACGACTTCTTATAATCGGACAGGCACCGGGCACGAAGGTTCATGCGAGTGGCATACCCTGGGATGATCCAAGCGGCGATCGCCTGCGCGATTGGCTGCAAATTGGAGCGGACGTCTTTTACGATCAAAACAAGGTCGCGATCATGCCCATGGGCTTTTGCTATCCGGGGCGTCTGCCCAAGGGCGGCGACCGCCCACCGCGTCCGGAATGCGCGCCCGCGTGGCATGCCGACCTTTTGCGCCATCTGCCGAACATCGAACTATGTGTGCTGGCCGGTGCCTATGCCCAAGCCTATTATTTGCCAGATCGTCGTGCGGGCGGACGCGCAGGCCCTGGTAAGGGAACTGTCACGGAAACCGTACGGGCCTGGCGGGACCATGGCCCACGGTTTTTGCCCCTGCCCCATCCTTCCTGGCGTACCAAAAGCTGGCAAAAACGCAATCCATGGTTTGATGAAGAGGTTCTGCCCGCATTGCGCCAACGCGTGCGCGAAATCCTTTGACGTCTATTCCAGCGTGAACTTGTGTCGGCGCAGATAGTCGGCCAAGTCATCGCGCTCTCGCACAGAGACCTGCCGGGTCTTATCCTCGGACCAGCCATAAAAATCTACCTCGCCATATTCTGCCATCTTCCGATATTTTTCAGGCGGTATCGTATAAATGCCGTGCCGGCGATGATCATAGGCATCGATTTGTTCCGGCAATTGGCTATCGTCATATTGATCCGTATGGACGACAATCTCGGGCGGCAGACGGGTCGAGGTGAAGCCCGGATGGGCGGGATAGCCCAAACACATACCGGCAAGGGGAAATACGTAATCAGGCAGAGCGGTAATCTCGGCGATCGTGTTAATATGATTACGCACCACACTAATAGGGCAGCAGCCAAGGCCGGCGGCCTCTGCCGCAGTGATGAAATTCTGCAGGACCAATCCGGTATCCACGGCGGCATTAAGAAAGGCGTCCAGATGATCGTTGGCAAATGGATGGCCACGCAATTCAGACAACCGGCGAATGCGCCGGGAATCGCCGCAAAACAGCAAGAATACCGGGCAAGTTCCGATCCATCCCATATCTGGCATCAGGGCGGCAATTGCCGCGCGCTTTTCCGGATCCTGAATGCGGATAATGGCAATTTGTTGCAAATCCGACTTGGCCGGTGCCGAGAGGGCGCAGGCATACAACAAGTTCAAGGTTTCTTCAGCCACGGGATCATCCAGAAACCGCCGGTGGGTACGATGCGACAACAGCGCGGCCAGGGTATCCTGCCCCGGTCCCGGCGCAACCTCCCCCACATTGGTATCCATGCCAAAACGCTGCGCTGCAAGATCCGCCAATTTACCCATAATGTCCGCTCCCTCTCATTTACAAAGCCTAATCATATTATGCCATTTATCGCACTTGTCTGCGCCCTTGTGATTTTGGGTGCCTGTGCCCCCAGGGTCCAGGACTTCCAACCCGGCCTGATGGCAGCCAAACTTAAGGCCGACAGCTTTGTGACCGAGGATGGCAAGGCCTTGCCCTTGCGGATGTGGCCGGCCCAAGGGGTGCCCAATGCCATCCTTGTCGCCCTGCACGGCTTCAACATGTACAGCAATTATTTCGCCGATCCTGCCGCATCCTGGACCCAACAAGGCATCACCACCTATGCCTATGATCAACGGGGCTTTGGTGCCTCGCCCGAGGCGCGGATCTGGGGCGGGGCGGAAGCCATGGCATCCGATGCAAGGGCGTTTTTGCGATTGGCGGCCAGGCGTCATCCGGGCCTGCCGGTTTATCTATTGGGCGACAGTATGGGTGCCGCTGTAGCCGTATTGGCGACCGCCGAACAGAAAGCTCAGGACGTCGATGGCGTCATATTGGTGGCACCGGGCCTGTGGGGTGGTCAATCCATGCATCCCGCACTGCGTTTTGGCCTATGGTTGTCAGCCCACACCATGCCCTGGAATACGGCCACGGGCAGCGGCCTAAAACGTCAGGCTTCCGACAATATTCCTATGCTGCGCGCCTTAGGCCGCGACCCATTGGTGATCCGCCATACCCGCATTGACGCGATCTATGGTGTTACCGATTTAATGGGCAAAGCCTATGATGCCGCCCCGTCTTTAAAGTTGCGAACCTTGCTGTTGTATGGCGATCTGGATGAAATTGTGCCCCTTGAACCGGTGCAACAAACCATCAGCCGTCTGCCCGCACCTCCCACATTCGCCCTGTATCCAAAGGGCTGGCACATGTTGTTGCGGGATCTGCAGGCGAAAGTCGTCTGGTCCGACATCGCCAGCTGGATCAACGACCCCGCAGCCGCCCTGCCCTCCGGTGCCTCAGGAATTGCCCAAGCAAGGCGGTAATTGCTTATTAACTCCAATACGCTAACACTATATCCCCTAACATGTGAAAGGTGGGAGATTTCCTTCATGACCCATTTTCTGAAAACAGATGACAATCCGGACGGCCATCGCCTAGAAGACATCCTGGTGATGGTCCGAGGTGATATGATCAAACGGGCCGTTCTCATCCTTGATGACGACCGGCCCGAAGCCCGCAAGGTTCTGGCCAACAACGTTCAGATCATGTCCATGCTGACGGAATGCATCGACCTGGCGGAGGAAAACACCACCGTACTGACCAAAGCCTTTGGCCCCAGCCAACCCGGCAAACCACGTATCGGTGAAAGCTGAACAGTTTCAAGGGCTGGTATCTCTAATATCGAGGTTCTTGGACAATTCACCAAGCCAGCGTAAACTGACCCCAGTACTGTGTTTCCTATTGGGGATTATCATAACGTCATGGCCGAACTTATTGATCAAATCCGCGACATCGTCGGTGAACGCGGCGTCGTGGTACACGAGGATTTGCTGGGCCGAAGTGCCGGGTTTCGACACCCGAACGAAACCTTGCAGGCGAAATTCCTGGTCCGCCCCGCCAACACCGACGAAGTCTCCAAAGTTTTAAAGCTATGCAATGATGCAGGCCAGGCTGTGGTCAGCCAGGGCGGATTGACCGGCCTGGTGGACGGAAACATTGCTGGCCGGGATGAAGTAATCTTGAGCCTGGAACGGATGCGCGAGATTGAAGAGATCGATCCCGCCTCCTCTTCCATGACCGTGCAGACAGGCGTTACACTGCAATCTGTGCAAGAGGCCGCGGACGAGGCCGGCTTTTTCTTTCCCCTTGATCTGGGCGGGCGTGGTTCTGCGACCCTAGGGGGTAATGTCTCCACCAACGCAGGCGGCAACCGGGTCGTCCGCTATGGCATGGCGCGCGATATGGTGCTGGGGATGGAGGCTGTGCGGGCCGACGGTACGGTGCTGAATTCCCTGAACAAAACCATCAAGGACAACGCGGGCTATAACCTAAAGCATCTGTTTATTGGTTCTGAAGGGACGTTGGGTGTGGTCACCCGTTTGGTCCTGCGCCTGCGCCCGAAACCGGCCAGTCAGGAAACCGCTTTTCTGGCGGTGGACGATTTCAACAAGCTGCCGAAATTGCTGAATTTCTGTAATGGCCGCTCGGGCGGTGGTCTGTCGGCGTTTGAGGTGATGTGGAAGGAATATTTTCAACTTGTTCTTTCGACCCCCGGCGCAGCACAGCCCTTACCTGGCGACTATCCTTTCTACGTCCTGATGGAAGTCATCGGCGGCGATACGCAAGGTGACGGCGAACGCTTCGAAAATATGCTGGCCGCTGCGTTGGAAGAAGGCCTGTTGGTCGATGCGGTCATCGCCAAATCAGAGGGCGAACGCCAGGCCATGTGGGCCCTGCGTGACGATGTGGAAAGTCTGGACCGCTGGGGGCCCCGGGTTGGCTTTGACGTGGGCCTGCCCATTGCGGAGATGCCCGCCTATTTGGATGAAATCGACAAACCCATCGTGGCTGAGTGGCCAGACCGAAAACGCGCCGTCTTTGGCCATTTGGGCGACGGCAACTTGCACATCACCTATTCGGTGGGAGAAAACGGTGCCAACGTTAAAAAGGTCATAGATGACGCCGTCTACCTGCCCTTGGCCAGCCGGGGCGGTTCAGTCTCTGCTGAACATGGAATTGGGTTGGCCAAAAAAGCCTATCTGGAAGTCTCCCGCAGCCCGGCGGAAATTGAATTGATGCGGGAATTGAAAACGATGATGGACCCGAACAATATTCTAAACCCCGGTAAGATTTTTTAGTGAGCAAATACTCTCTAACCAGTCTTATCCGCCATGGCCTGACCGGGCACCGGGGCTGGAAACCAGCCTGGCGGCACCCGGAGCCGAAGGCGGAATATGACGCCGTCATCGTTGGTGGCGGCGGGCATGGTCTGGCGACCGCCTATTATCTGGCGAAGAACCACGGCATGACGAATATCGCAGTGCTGGAAAAAGGTTGGCTGGGCGGCGGCAATACGGGGCGGAATACGACGATTGTTCGCTCCAACTACCTGCTTGACGGCAATGCGAAATTTTACGAACACGGCATGAAACTGTGGGAAGGGTTGAGCCAGGATCTGAACTACAATGTCATGTTCTCTCAGCGCGGCGTGCTGAACCTGGCCCATTCCAAGGGCCAGCTGGAAACCTTTCGCCGCCGGGGCAATGCCATGCGTCTAAACGGCATCGATGCGGAAATTCTAAACCGGGACGACGTCGCCAAATTCGTTCCCGCCATGGACACCTCCCCCAACACACGCTTCCCCATCGAAGGCGGCCTGTTGCAACCACGCGGCGGCTCTGCCCGCCATGATGCGGTGGCCTGGGGCTATGCCAGGTCGGCGGATCAACGGGGCGTCGATATCATCCAGAATTGCGAAGTGACCGGCATTCGGCGGGATCAAAACGGTGTCCTCGGCGTAGAGACCAGCCGGGGTTATATCGCCACGAAAAAAATTGGCCTGGCGGTCGCGGGCCATTCCAGCCAACTGGCGGCAATGGCGGATGTACGATTACCAATCGAATCCCATGTCCTCCAGGCCATGGTCAGCGAACCGGTCAAACCGGTGCTGGATACAGTCGTCACCTTTGGCGCGGCGCATCTTTATGTCAGCCAGTCCGACAAAGGCGAATTGGTCATGGGTGGTGACATTGATGGCTATAACTCCTTTGCCCAAAGAGGCAGCCTGGCCGTTATCGAGCATGTGACGACGTGTCTGGTCGCACTGTTCCCGCAATTCAGCCGGCTGCGCATATTGCGCACCTGGGGCGGCATCATGGATATGACCACGGATGGCAGCCCGATCATCGGCACCACGCCGGTACCGGGATTGTTCCTGAACGGGGGCTGGTGCTACGGCGGCTTCAAGGCGACACCTGCATCGGGATGGGTCTTCGCCCATACCCTCGCCACCGGACAACCCCATGCCCTGAACGCTGAATTAAGCCTGGATCGTTTTCATACGGGCCGGGTGCTGGATGAAAAGGGTGCCGGCCCTTATCCCTGGCTGCATTAGGTCGATAGGGAAATGGCATGATTTTAATTACCTGCCCCCACTGCGGTCCGCGCCAGGAAAGCGAGTTTACCTATGGCGGTGACGGGGCAAATGCACGACCGGCGGCGCCCGAAGATGTGGATGACGCGGCCTGGATCGATTACCTCCACCTGCGCGATAATCACAAGGGTCCACATGATGAACTGTGGCAGCACGTCCAGGGCTGTCGCCGCTGGTTGCAGGTGCGCCGTGATGTTGTGACACACCAGGTCATAAGCTGCCATGTTTTGTCGGCGGACATAGCGGACCTGGCGGACTCGGCGGATATGGTGGAGGGTGAAAGATGAGCCGCCATCCAGCCATGGGCCGCTTGCTTGATCGCGACCGCCCGCTGTCATTTACCTTTGATGGTAAATCCTATCGCGGCTATCAGGGCGATACCCTGGCCTCCGCCCTGATGGCGAATAACATTCGCGTGCTGGGGCGCAGTTTTAAATATCACCGTCCCCGGGGCATTTTTGGTGCCGGCAGTGAAGATCCATCCGCCCTGGTCCAATTGCGCACCGCAGGCCGGACGGAGCCCAATATCCGCGCAACCCAGGTGGAGCTGTATGACGGCCTTGTCGCCCATAGCCAAAACAACTGGCCGTCCCTGGACTGGGATCTGGGCGCGGTTCTGGGTCTGGCGTCAAAATTCCTGCCTGCTGGCTTCTATTACAAGACATTCATGTGGCCTGCAAAATTCTGGCCCCATTACGAACGACTGATCCGCAACATGGCCGGCATGGGACGAAGTGCCGAAACCCCGGACCCGGACCGCTATGAAAAACGCCACGCCCATTGCGATGTCCTGGTCATTGGCGGTGGTCCCACGGGCCGGGCGGCAGCACTAGCGGCAGCGAAAGACGGCAGCGATGTTTGGCTGGTCGATGAGAACGCGCATATCGAGGAACTGGACGGCGTTACCGTCATGGCGCGCACCACAGCGTTCGGGAAATATGACGACAGCCTTTATGGCCTGCTGGAACGCACCGGCGATCATCTGGCCGCACCAAAGGATGATGCGCCCCGACAGATCCTGTGGTTGCTGCGCGCTGGCCGGATGATCCTGGCCAGCGGGGCCATCGAACGCCCACTGCTATTTGCCAATAACGACCGACCCGGCATCATGTTAGCCGGTGCCGCGGCGCGCTTTCTGGCCGACTATGGCGTGTGCCCCGGCAAACGTGCCGTGATCGTCACCAATAACGACAGCGCCTATGCGGTGGCCCAAACTTTGATCGACGGCGGCATTGATATTGCCGCGATCATTGATCAACGGCACCTGACCACCCGGCGGGAAATTGCGGGCTGTGAGATCCTGCATAATCACGGGGTCATCGACACCGCAGGACGCCGTGGCCTCACCAGGGTCACGGTCGCGCCCCTGGACGTCAATGGTGATGCCGTCCCGCAGTCAGAGAGGTTGCTGGACTGCGACCTGCTTTGTGTCGCGGGCGGCTTCACGCCCAGCGTGCACCTGTATTCCCAGGCCGGCGGCAAGCTAACCTTTCGCGACGATATCCAGACCATGGTGCCGCATGGCGAAGTAGGGGGCATCACAGTTGTGGGGGCGGCAAATGGCGAGCTGGATGGCGGCGTCGGCGAGCCCCTCAACCTCAGTCTTGGCCGGGCGAAACAGTTCATCGATCTACAAAATGATGTCACGGCGGCGGATGTGGAGCTGGCGGCGCGGGAAGGTTACCAATCCGTCGAACACCTGAAACGCTACACCACACTGGGTATGGGCACGGATCAGGGCAAGACGTCGAACCTGAACGGCATTGCCGTACTGGCCGGTGCCCTGGACAAGCCGCAAGCGGACGTCGGCATCACCACCTATCGCGCGCCCTATACCCCGGTGACCATCGGTGCTTTAGCAGGACGAGAGGTCGGCACCTTCCTAACACCGACCCGGCGCACGCCCCTGCAGGAGTGGCACGAAGACAACGGTGCCGTCTTCGTCCCCGCCGGCCTGTGGCGGCGGCCCCACTATTACCCCCGCCCGGGAGAGACAATGGCGGATGCGGTCAACCGCGAGGTCCTGGCTGTACGGCAGAATGT
>Ga0233439_10002709_pt1 | contig 19507 bp, 17 predicted proteins | sample SI_123_September_6_FD_182713 | JGI IMG/M metagenome (GOLD analysis project Ga0233439, IMG submission 182713) | Seawater microbial communities from Saanich Inlet, British Columbia, Canada - SI_123_September2016_100_MG | ecosystem: Environmental > Aquatic > Marine > Inlet | place: Canada: British... | reverse complement strand
GGCATCAGTGACAGGTAGAAATTCGCGATACCTATCTATTAATCCAGACTTCATCGTCAACGGGAAGTACGCTCCTGATCAAGCTGAGCACTTGCTCAACTACTAAACAACTAACCGAGCGTTACGCCCGATCACCATAGGTTTCTACACGCAGCAAGCTATCGAGCTCGAGAACCGTATCAAGCTCTTTGATCGCACTTACAGCACTCTGCATGTTAGCTTCTCGTGCCGGGTGAGTCATTATCACCAGATCTGCGTGACCATTCTCGATATCGGTATCTTTTTGCAGTACCGAATTGATGCTAATGTCCGCGTCGCCCAGAACTCTTGCAACATTTGCGAGCACACCGGGACGATCTGAAGCCGTCATTCGAATGTAGTACTGGCAGACGTGATCGTCCATTGAGGCAATAGAAAATGGTTCGGGCACGGAAGATGCTGAGCCGTTTGCTGGAACACCGCTGGCGATCCTAAGAACATCGCCCATTACTGCGCTTCCAGTTGGGTTCGGTCCTGCTCCGGGACCCTGGAACCAAAGCGGTCCAACAAGATCGCCCTCGACTTCAACCGCATTCAAAACACCGTTTACTGAAGCCATCGGCACATCGAGCGGAATTAGCGCAGGGTGAACTCGTGTAAGCAGGCCTGATTCCGCATTTGCTTGAGCAACAGCAAGCAGCTTGATTGTGTAACCAAGTTCACTTGCATAGCGGAAATCTTTGGCGTGAACCTCACGTATGCCCTCTCGATGAATTACATCGACGGGAACTTCTGTGTGGTACGCCAATCGAGCAAGTACAGATATTTTGTACAAAGCGTCGAATCCGTCGACATCAGCCGTAGGGTCGGACTCGGCATATCCAAGCGACTGCGCTTCTGAAAGCACATCGTTGAAATCAGCACCTTCGTGCGCCATTTTCGTCAGGATGAAATTCGTTGTGCCGTTGATGATTCCACGAAGGCTCTGAATTCTGTTCGCAGTCAGATCATTCATAAGTGGTCCGATGATCGGAATGCCACCTGCAACGCTTGCTTCATAGAAAAGATGAACGTTGTTTTCAGCTGCAGTAGCGAGCAGTTCGCTGCCACGTTTGGCCATTACTTCCTTGTTGGCAGTAACGACATGCTGGCCAGCTTTGAGCGCGCTGGTGATGTAATCGAATGCGGGATCAACGCCGCCCATGAGTTCGACGACGATGTCGACATCGGGGTTTGCAATTACGCTATCGAGATTTGTAGAAATGGCCGATGTATCAAGATCGACGTCGCGCTTGCGAGAAGCATCTCGCACGACGGCTGCCACTACGTTGAGAGGAATACTTGGGTCTTCAGCCCGGTGGCGTTCGATAACGGCTTTTGCCACCGCAGTACCGACGACTCCGAGCCCTAACAGGCCGACACCCATACCGTTTTCGTTCGACCGTGCAGATGAACTCATCGTTATGGTCCGACCGAAGGCAGGTTTCCGGCACCAAATGGAACCGGCGTTGGTGTTGGGATTAGTGCTGAAAGTCGTACCTGAGCATTCACCCAGTCGAAGATGGCACTATCGAGAACCATGTGAAGATCAAAGGCCTTGCGTTCTTCGTTGAAGAAGATAGTCATGCCACGAGTAGTGAGTGCTTCGAAATTTTCCTCGTCCACTTCACGAGCGTCTTGGACTTCCGCAACGACTAGGTAGCTCCACCAGTTGTTCTCTTCGTCGAAACGAGGAGTGCTTGGTGTGCGGACTGGTAGAAGGCGGTTGCCGTCTCCATCCAATCCAAACATCAAAGCGTCGAATTCTGGTGATATGCCAAACGGCGCCCATCCACGATCACCGAAGTCACGCCTGACATTCGGATCTTCAGAATGGTTGAGCGCAACTGTATCGATAGGCGTTCCAGCGGCAAGATCACGTTCGATTGCCAAACGGCCTTCGAAATCGCCATTCAATTTAACAATTTCGTACAGGTGTACCTGAGCTTGAACACGCGGAATGGTGTCGGCAACTACAGTTCGTAGTCGCTCTTTAAACATGCTCTTTCGGATGAAATCCCGGAATACTTCTTCATCTATACCGATGCGATGGATGAACTGGCGGCGAGCCTCTTCAACGTTGTCTTTGTATTCCTTTGATTCTCGTTCGGCGACTGTTACAGCCACGAAACCAAGAATCGAATCCAAACGTTCATCAACTTCTTCAGCAGAGACCGTGATTCCGTTTCGGGGAGCGAGTTGGAACGCCAGTTCGTTTTCTTGCAGAGTCTGCAAAGCATCGAACAACGAGTTGCCGATCTCGAACGGAACACCCAAGTTTTCGCTCATTCGCTGGTTGAAGCGAATGAAGTTGACTACGTCACCGCGGGAGTACTCAGTGTCTTCTACCCGTAGAGCTAGCTCACGTGGAGGGAACACATAGTTCTGGAAGTAGGCGTAAACCGGAATAGCCAGCAGGCCGATGAGAACAACCAAAGCGACGATAATGAACGGCCGCGTTTTGACTTGGAACGTGCGTTTGTCAGCCACCATCTGGCGACGGGTTTTAGCCCCGCGCACAGTGATACTGCGCTGACCAGCCTGGTAATCGGGAATCGGTGTTCCGACCTCCGAAGGCTGACCCTGCTCAGGTGTCTCAGCGTTCTCTTGGTTACGGTCTTCGGTTGAGTCTGTGGTGTCTTCTGTGGACATTTTCGGCGCTTGCTAATGCTGCGGCCGGAGTCACATAAATAGCGAGCACCGGCCTTACTAACGTAGAACTGTCAGCTAGAAGAGACTACTTGTCTTCTTCGTCGGAGCTTTCAGCTTCGACTTCTTCTGCCCCGTCTTCTTCGGGAGCGTCAGATGCCTCATCAGTTGAAACGTCTTCGGCAGGTGCCTCGGTTTCCTCTGATTCAGTTTCTTCTTCTGCAACTTCGGATTCTTCAGCAGCGGCTTCGGCTACTGGAGCATCTTCAGTCACTTCTGCAGTTTCAGCTGCTTCAGTCGACTCAGTTGCTTCGTCGTTAGTTGTTTCTTCATCTTCGTCAGAAATCTTGCTGGTCGATACTGTTCCAGTAACCCTGAGGTGATCTGGAGCGTAAGGAAGCAATGCAAGGTGACGAGCACGCTTGATAGCGGTGGTTAGGTTTCGCTGGCACTTGGCGCAGTTACCCTGTTTTTTACCGGCTTCAATGCGACCGCGGTCGGTGATGAAACGTCGGATGCTTGAAACATCTTTGTAATCAACAGTGCTTTCCTTGCAGAAGCACTGACGACGTCGTCGGCCTCCGCGTCGGAATGGTGGGCGGCTTCCACCGGCTTGTGGTGTTCGGGGGGTTGTCATTTTTTACCTCGCGGAAAGGACAGTGGAGCGACCTAGCAACATGCCAGATTCATTCCAAAGGAAACTGCTACCAGGGCAGTTCCTCCACGTCTTCAGATGGGTTATTTGCAGCAGGAGCCTGTTGACCCGATGGGGCTTGTTGGCCCTGAGGAGCCGAAGCACCTGCTGAATAAGATTGGGCTTCCGGCGGCGCGCCGGCTCCCGTTGATTCACCGCCAGGAGAGTCAAGGAATACAACCTTGAACGCTCGTACTTCTAGCGATGTGCGGGCTTCACCGGAATTGCTTGTGTACTGACGAGTCGATAATCGACCATCAACAAACACTCGGCGTCCCTTTGCCAGATACTGATTTACAGACTCTGCCTGTCGTTCCCAAGCCGTAACTCGGAACCATTCGGTATCGTCTGTCCACTCGCCATTCTGATCTCGCCGGCTGTTGTTCACAGCAAGGCTAAAACTTGTGACGGGCGTACCGCTGGGCGTGTAACGCATTTCAGGATCGTTACCTGCCCGACCTATTAGGAGTATCTGATTAAGACTCAATTGATATTCATCCGTGAATAATGCCTAGCTAAAAGCCAGACTTTACTCGGCTGCTTCTTCTACGACAACTGGCTTGATCTCATCGCGAACGAGGAGATGACGAATGATCGACTGATCAGCGCCAATTGCGTGCTCTAACTCAGGAGCCTTTGCACCATCGATTTCGAAGTTCGCCTGAAGGTAGTAGCCCTCAGTGTTCTTCTGGATCGGGTATGCCAGAGTGCGCTTGCCCCAGACATCTGTGCCTGAAACTTCGCCACCTGCATCGCTTACAAGCGATGTAATTTTATCTACGGATCCGGTAGCCTGCTCTTCGTCAGTCTCGCTACCGAGAATCCAAACCAATTCGTACTTTCTCAACGATTCACCGTGTTCTTCTAAATTTGCGCGAAACCGATTCAGTCTATCACGCAATTGCCGTCCGTCAGCCCCTATTTTCACAGTTGCCGACGCTAGTTCCAAGTCAGTTGTCTCATAACCACGAATAAGTGGGCTAGGAGTCGAGACCCGGCACCGGGAATTTTGCCGCAAATTTTGCGACTTCAGTACCCAATTTTGCCAGTGCCGACTCATCATCGTGCGCCTTTACGGCCTCGAGAATGTACCCAGCAACGTTCTCCATATCGCCGACTTTCATCTCACGTGAAGTCAGTGCCGGCGTGCCGATTCGAATACCGGATGTAACCATCGGTGATTCTGGATCGAATGGAATAGTGTTCTTGTTTACAACCAACCCAGCGGAAATAAGCGCAGCTTCGGCGTCTTTACCCGTGAGACCTATCGAACGTGTGTCGACAAGCATCATGTGGTTCTCCGTGCCACCCGCAACGATTCGCAAGCCACCGGCGGCGAGCCCGCTCGCCAACGCTTTCGAGTTCTGAACTACCTGGTGTGCGTAGTTTTTGAACTCAGGCTGCATCGCCTCTTTGTATGCGACAGCTTTTCCAGCAATAGCGTGCTCCATCGGACCACCCTGCATGTTTGGGAACACTGCCGAGTTGTACTTTCGACGGAATTTCTTCTTAGTGAGCGCCATTGCTCCACGTGGACCACGAAGGGTTTTGTGAGTGGTGCTAGTTACGATATCTGCGTACTCGACTGGAGACTCATGCGCCCCACCAGCGATCAGGCCAGCAATGTGCGCCATGTCGACTAGTAAGTAGGCTCCAACAGCATCGGCAATCTCGCGGAAGCGCTTGAAATCGATTGCCATTGGGTAAGCGGTGTAGCCAGCAATGATGATCTTGGGTTTGAACTCTTCCGCCTGTTGCTGAACCGTGTCGTAGTTGAGCGCTTCGGTGTCGGGATCAACGCCATAGTGACCAAACTCGTAAAGCTTGCCCGAGAAGTTGACTGGCGATCCGTGGGTCAGGTGACCACCGTGATCTAGCGACATTGCCATAATGCGATCACCGGGATCTACAAGCGTGAAGAATGCAGCCATGTTTGCTTGCGAACCTGAATGCGGTTGCACGTTGGCATGCTCGGCACCAAAAAGTTCTTTGGCACGGTCGATGGCAAGCTGCTCACTTATGTCGACGTTTTCACAGCCGGCGTAGTAGCGACGCCCCGGGTAACCCTCGGCGTACTTATTGGTCAGAACCGATCCACCAGTTTCAAGCACTGCTGCACTGGTGTAGTTCTCTGACGCGATCATCACCAGTTGATCTCGCTGACGTCGCTGTTCGTTCTCTATTACTTTTGCGATTTCAGGATCAAAAGTGGCAATTGCCGACATGGGATCTCCGATACAACGTTGCATACGCCGAGACGCAGCAACACTGTGGGTAACTATCGATAAATAAATGAATCAAAGGGCTCGAATCAAGCCCAAATGCATGCACAGCTTAAAAGTTTATAGCCGAGAGCAAATATTCGCCGCATTTCCGTTAACAAAGACTCAACTTTGCCTAATGTTCGAACGAATTCCTACCGATGCCGGCTACGACGCTAGTTATGATGTGTTGCCTAAAGCATCGTGCATTACTTGTTTTATGGCTTATTGCCCTACTTATTGCCCTGACAGGGAGAATTCATGACATACCCATTTTCGACACCACATGAGGTGACGAAATACGAAATCTTCGATGAAGTGCCAAAACGAGCGATGGTAATTTTCGCTCATCCTGATGACGCGGAAATCGGAGCCGGGGCAACAGCCGCACATTGGGCAGCCAAAGGCACTGAGATCACATACGTGCAGTGCACCACCGGCAGTAGCGGTAGCAACGATGTTGAGATGACTTCCGAGCGAATCGTTGGCATTCGCGCCGCCGAACAACGAGCCGCCGCAGACGCGATTGGCGTCGGCGATATCGTCGTTCTCGATCACCCAGACGGAGAACTTGAAGCCGACCGAGTATTTTTAGGCGAGGTTGTTCACGCTATTCGTAAGTACCGACCAGAAGTGGTGTTTACTCACGACCAGCACCGCATCAACGGATTCCAGCACCGTGATCATCGACACGTCGGGATCACCGTGCAAGATGCGGTCTATCCGTATGCCCGTGACCACCTACACTTTCCTGAACAGTTGGTAGACGGCGTGGAGCCTTATAAGGTGAAGCACTTGATGTTTTGGGGAACTGACAGCCCGGACGTACTGGTTGATGTATCCGATGCAGTCGATACAAAAATCAATGCTCTTGCCAAGCACGAAAGCCAACTTCCCGGACTCTCGTTCGGATCGGACATGGATCTTCGTATGCGAGCACGCCACACCGAGGCAGCCACTGGCTACGGCTTCGAGTACGGTGAAACCTTTCGACGATTAACAGCCCGTACCTAAAGCTAAAACGCACAACTGAAAGCCTGTAAATAGTTGCCTCGAGTCGACATTCACGCTCACATACTGCCCGGTTTGGACGATGGTCCGACAACGGTTGAAGAAAGCCTAGCGATGGCTCGCATGGCTGCGCGTGATGGCACTGACGTAATCGTTGCGACTCCACATCATCGTGACATGGAGCTTGAGCATCAGTCAGGCAGGATCGTTAGAGAACTTGCCGACACGATTAATGCCGCTCTGCGTAGCGATTCGGCACGTCGCAACGCACCACGTGTAAGAATTTTCACGGGCATGATGTACCGACTCGACGATTCACTACCTGATCTCGTCGACTCTGAGAGTGCGGTGACTCTGAACAGAACTCGGTTCCTGCTAGTTGAAGCACCGTATAACCGACTCCCCACCTACGCAGAGGAAGTACTGAGTCGATTGCTTACCCAGCGACTCGTGCCGGTTCTTGCGCACCCTGAACGAAATATCGAGTTCCAAAGAGATCCGAAGCGACTAAAAATTCTCGTCGATGATGGAGTTATCGTCCAAATCGCAGCGGGAAGCATCACGGGTCTGAACGGAACGAATGCTAGACGAGCAGCAGAACAGTTCATCAGGCGGGGAATCGTTCACGTCGTGGCATCTGAGATGCACAGCGAACGAGCTCCTCGGTCGCCGATTATGAGCGAAGCGTTCGAAATAGTTTCAGAACTTATTGGCGATCAGGAAGCGATCGATCTGTTCGAAACTAATCCTGACATGATCCTAGAAGGTCGCTCTCCACAACTACGAGAACGTGCAGCAGGCCCCCGGTTCCGTCGAAGCTGGATGCGTATGCCACGAATCCAGATCAACAATCCGTTCCCCGAACGGACCACTCGAAAGTGGCAACGGAGATACAGGCGCGCTAAGCGGCTGACAGGCCGCGTATAAGCCGCACGAAACTTGTGATCATCGGTTCAAGGAATCGCCTGAAGTAAGTCGTGAATCCGTAAATGGCTATGCCGACTACTGCTCCGCCCACAATGTCGCTCGGATAGAAAACTCCGGCATAAAGCCGTGAGAACCCGAACAGGCTTGCGGCTGCAAACATCCACCATCCGAATTTCCTGTTGATCGTCCACGCTGCAGTTGCGGCTGCAAAGCCAACAGCAACAGGGTTTGCCGGAAATGAAGGATCGGTTGGCGGATAGAAAAGCAGGTTTAGCTGATCGCCATGCTCGACGAAGGGGCGGGGTCGCTCAAGCGTGATGTTGAACAACCACACCACGACGTTGGAGATTGAAAGTGCGCTGATGCCCACCAGCATTGTTAACTGGTACATCACTCGCTGTGCTGGCGTTTTTCCTGAGAACCACAATCCAAACATTCCGAGTGAGAACACGAGTGGCATCAGATAATCGCTGGCGACTATGCGCATTAGGTCATCGAATATTTTAATGTTGCCTGACAGGCCGTTTAGCCAAATGACGATGCTCGTATCGAGAGAGTTCACTTAGATGAATCTCCTCGACGCGACAACATTCTCACCACGCTCCACCGATCAGCTTTGCCGAGTTCGTCACGCCATAATCCACCGATGTCGTTTCTGAAATTACGCAGTGAACTCGGTAAATTCGCAAAGTATGAACGGTTCTTAAGACCTTCCAAACCGCCGACATTAGGGTCGGTTACATCAACGTCCGAAGATTTATCAGCGACGTTCAAAATCTTCACGCTAACCGTGCCGACTATTGCCGAAACAGCAAGAGCGAGAGTTGCAGCCAGTGAGAACCAGCCTGTCTGCTTAACGCCGTCGAGGCCGCCATGGATATCGTTGACGTTTCTCGCTCCAGCAAGCTCGTCCCAGCTAGCCTTGCCCCAATCACGAGACAGTGAATCAGCCTCGACACTTCCTGCCGCCCAAGGACCATCGACCCACAGTGGCTGAAGGAAGAATACGGCGATGGCTGTGAGGATGAGTGCGATGCCCAACAGCCGCGTCATTGCGGCATGAGGTGTTAGCCAAAGGCCACGAGTGCCTGCGTTCGAAACGGCGATTTGCAGGGTTCCGAGGCTCGCAAGAAAAGCGAATAGAAAGTAGTGACCCGCAAACAAATCCCGCACCACCATAGGGTCGGTATTCACCTAGCTTGTCCTTACTTAGCTGAAGCCTCTAGAAACGTCTGTGTCAGTACGAGCTGACTATCCGGCAGAAGGAGGAGTGACCATCGTGCACCAGTCAAGGTACCTCTCGTTGTCGCCTACGACAGTCGAGAAGTACGAATCCTGAAGCTTCTTAGTGATAGGTCCTGTTTCACCTGTACCGATGTTTCGATTATCCAACTCCCCAACGGAAGTTAGGTGAGCCGCAGTACCGGTTAGGAACACTTCATCGGCGAGATATAGCTCGGAACGGTGAATGTGTCGCTGAACAACTTCAAGCCCAAGCTCGTCCTTCGCCAGCTGAATAACAGAATCACGTGTGATACCCAGAAGGCAGTTGTCAGTCTCGGATGGAGTGTTGATAACGCCGTCACGAATCATGAACAGGTTTTCGCCCGATCCCTCAGAAACCGATCCGTCTTGGTTCAGCAAAATAGCTTCGTCGAATCCGGCTGCCAATGCTTCTGTCTTGGCAAGAATGCTTGTGGTGTACAGACCCGAAATCTTTACGCCAGTTGGCATTGAAGAGTCCATAGGTCGGCGCCACGATGATGTCTGGCACTTCAGCGGTCGACTGTTATCGATGTAGTTTCCGAACGGCTGGATAACCAGCATGAACTCATCGGCAACGGTGTTCAGGTTCAGGTTGGCAACAAGTTGCTCGCCCTTGAACGCAAGCGGACGGATGTAAACATCTTCGGCGAATCCGTTTTTCTCAAGAAGATCGGTGGTGATCTTGCAAAGATCTTCCACTGAGTACCCGATATCGATTCGCAGAATCTGGCAACCGCGAAGAAGTCGCTCGTAGTGCTCTTCCAGTCGGAAGATGGCTACCTTGCCAAGTCGTTCGTTCCAGTTGCCTCGGATGCCTTCAAAGACAGCCGTACCGTAGTGGAGAGCATGAGTCTTGACGCCCACTGTAGCGTCCTCTTCGGGAACTTGCTTCCCACCGAGGAATGCCCAGATCTGTTGCGTCATGATTTCGTCTCCTAATATGCAACACGCCCGCAACCACTGCGGCCGATATTTCGGCGTTCTGCAGATAGCGCGGGCGTGTCAACTCAAATAAGTAGCTGCACTCAAATAGCGACTGATTAACTCAGCCAGCCGCCAATTATACGAACGATAGGGCAAGCAACAAGACCTATTTGTGCATTAGCGCACAAATAAACCATCCGACCTGCCCTATTCTTCGCTAATTAGTGTGTCGAAACCGTTCGCTCGGCGATGTAATCAAAATTGATATCTTCACCAAGACCCGGTCGTGACGGCATGTGGATATATCCGTCTTCATCCATCGGGTCGACGATACTGTTCAAGTGGTTCGGCACTTCATCGTGGTCAATGAACGGGTGCAGTAGTCCACGCTCGTACCAAGTGGTGTTCATGATTCCACCGATAACAGCAAGGTTTCCTGCGCCACCACCATGCACTTCACAATCCATGTTGAACGACTCTGCAAGATGAGCAGACTTCATGCTCGGCCCGATACCACCAACGTCGGCGACTCCAACTCGGAGAATGTCGCAAGCCTTGCTGGCAACCCATTCCGCTCGGGTGTGGTGCTTACCGTAAGCGTACTCAGGGCCGATTACTGGAATATCCAGCTGATCGGCGAGCCATCGGTATGACTCAGTTGAGTGCTCGTCCATTGGCTCTTCGTACCAGTGGTAGCCAAGATCTTGAATTCCCTTACCGAGCTTCAAGGCGTCCATTCGGGAATACCAGTGGTTAGCATCGAGCATCAGTGGGAAATCTGGGCCAACGGCCTCACGAACAGCTGCACATGCCTTGATGTCCATCTCGACACTCGGTGCCCACGTTACTGGCGGCATCCACGTGTGAAGCTTGATCGCCTTGTAGCCTCGCTTCACCATCCACTCAGCGAAGTTTCCGTAGTCCTCAGGAGTAGCGAGTCCGCCCTCCATCTCGTCACCACACATGGTCGAACCGTAAGCAAGAACCTTGTCTCGGTAGCCACCAAGCATCTTCCAAACGGGAGTGTCGGTTGCACGACCTGCGAGGTCCCAAAGCGCCATTTCGGCGACAGCCATTGATCGATCTGTTAGGTTCGCGCCTGATCCACGTTGCCATTTGGCGAGGTTGATCCATAGCTTTTCACGATCTCGTGGATCTTCGCCCATGAAAACCTTTTTCACGAAGTTTTCGATGATGTAGGGGCGGAGACCTTCCGGCGAACCGAACGAATATCCCTTGTTACCTTCGTCGTCGGTAATAGTCAGCAACGCTTCCGTTGTGTCATGTTCAGGGCCAGGGTGAGTATGCCCATCGGTGTCATTGACCTTCTTTGAGGTCGAATTGAACGTAGTTACTTCGATTTTCTCGATCTTCATACTGCGGTGCGACTTTCTGATTTATTCGTGATTAGCTCGTTGTGTGTCGATTACCTCACCCCAAGCTTAAACGGGCGGCTTCGACTGCGGCTTTTGAGGATTGGGAGCATTCTAGGCTGATGTACGAATAAGTGGTTCGATATTTGCGGGCAAAGCCGAATATTCACCGACAAATACCTCGTCATTTCTGGTTATGTGCCATACTCACGCCTCATTACACCAGTGCATTTCAATGCTTTGCGGAGTGTTAGTGAGTGACAGAACCTTTAAGCGATCAGCAAGCGAATAGCTCAGAACCTACTGCTGGCAAAACTGCACCACGGTCGAACTACATCGTTCAGGGTGCTGCCCTTTTAGGCATCATCGCAATCACCGTTGTCGTCACTCTCTGGATGAGTCGTGATGGTGAAGCATCGGGCGTAGAAATACTTATTCCACCACCTGCGCCAGTGACATTTCAGGTTGCGGGTGAGGTTGTTAGACCGGGAGTTTATTCACTCGATGGCGAACCACGAATAAACGATGCTGTTGACGCTGCTGGCGGTTTTACTCCCGACGCCAATATCGATTTGATCAATCTAGCGCTGCCGGTTCGTGATGGCGGCAAAGTTGTGATCCCCTCGACGGTACAGATACCCGGTTCGGTTACTGGGGCAGGATCGACTTCTGACGATGTACAACAGGCTTCTTCTGGCGACTCGGCAGCCTCAGACTCGGGATCTGCTCCAGCTGAAATCAACGGAATGATCGATCTGAATACAGCCACGAAACAGCAGCTCCTCGGCCTCCCCGGCGTTGGAGATGTGCGAGCCGACTCGATCATCGAGTGGCGTGCGAACAATCTGATTAACTCGACCAGTGATTTACTGGCGATCAGCGGCATCGGACCTTCTACGGTCGATTCAATTCGTGATCACGTAGTCCAACCTTGAAGCTACTAAGGGCAACGATTGCGTTCACCTTTGGCATTGCTGCTGAACAAGCGTTATCGGCAACGCCAACTGCTCTGGAAATCGTTGTGGCTCTAGTTGCCGTTTTCGGAATCGTTGCAACGGCAATCTACGCCCGCCGACATTTCACGTTGGCAATACTTCTACTTTTCGCTGTGGTCGGCTTGTCACGGGCGGTACTGGTCAATGATCAAGCTCCCCACATCGCTTGGGGAGAGGTTCCACGCAACGAAGCACGGGTTGAGCTCGAAGGGTTGCTCCTCTCCGAGCCAACGCCTTCAAACGGTCGAACTAGACTGCGATTGCAGGTCATGGCACCAGATTCGTCGGCTGCGGGTTACAGCATCGATGTTTATACCGAGCGCCTTCACGATCTCACCGACTCAAGCCGACGCTCAAACGACTTCAGATATGGAGATGCCTACCGAGTGTCGGGTCGATTCGTTCTCACCACGGGTCGACAGGACATAGCAGGACTAATTTCCACTTCGAGTGTCGAGTTGGTTGGCTCAACAAACGGTAGTGCTGTTCGTTCGCGAATTGCGGAACTACGCTCTGATATCTCGTATTCCATCACCGATGCTCTCGACTCTTCCACAGGGGGACTCGCTGCGGCTCTACTTGTTGGCGATAGAACAAAACTCTCCGAGGAAACTATCGACAATTTCCGGGCTTCAGGACTTTCGCATGTGCTGGCGATCTCGGGTCTTCACATCGCGATGATTGGTGGAATCATCATGGCGATATCAGTGTGGATTCTTGGTCGCCAAAGGCAGCTTTATTTACTCGCACCGGGATTGGGAGTGTGGGTCTACGCCGTGCTCGCAGGTCTCACGCCATCGGTAACCAGAGCGGCGATCATGTTCAGCGTGTATTTGCTGGCACGGCTGCTGGGTCGACAGCGCAGTGTTCTACCTCCGCTGGCTCTGGCCGGTGCGATTATGCTGGCGATTAATCCGCCAATTCTGCAGTCGATATCGTTCCAGCTAAGTTTTGCAGCGGTGTTGGGGATAGCGCTTTTGAGCGCTCGAATTGCAGGTCGGGCAAGCGATTCCATCCAAACTTCAACTCGCCTGCCTACATTTATCAAACGACCGATTACCGGCATCGTTTATGGCATGTCGGTTTCGTTGGCTGCCACCATTGCTACAGCCCCGCTCGTGGCGTTTCACTTCGGTCAAATTCCGATCTGGGGCATTCCGAGCACCTTGTTAATTGTGCCTGTCTTGCCTCTGTTCATCGCTGGGTCGCTGCTTGTTGCGATTGTCGGAGCGGTCGCCGAGCAGACAATTCCAGTTGCTGGAATCCTGTCGCATGGAATCGGCAACTACATTTCTTTCGTTGCCAATCTTTTCGCCGGACTCCCGATCGGGCCAGTGAACGCCGTGGGATGGTCGATTCCCTTGATATTTGGCTGGTACGCAGCAGTGCTGATAGCGATCAACCGTCGGGCATTTAGCGATTCGACTTCAAGCATGGGGGAGATCATTCGTTCGTTCCGTGTAGCCGGCCGCAGTGCCGGAACGAGTAGTGGTCAAACCCATGCGCTAGATTCCCGACGCTATACATATTCCGTGGTGGCGATCTGGGCTGTTGCCGCGATTTCGCTAGCCGGATTCGTGGTTAGTTCGCCAACTTCGAGCGAACTAACGGTGACGTTTTTCGAAACGAATCGTGGCGATATGATCTTGGTCGAAACACCATCTGGTGTGCGGATGCTGGTCGATGGAGGCGACGATCCCGATCTCACCGTTCGCAATATCGAGTCCGTTTTACCACCCCTTGACCGTCGTATTGATCTTGTTCTGTCGACTCATCCTGACGCCGATCATCTTGGTGGTTTGCAGCATGTCGTTGAACGTTTCGAAGTTCAGACGATCATCGATTCAGGAGTGCCGCACAATTCGAATATCTACGAAAGCTGGGCGCAGCTAATTCGTACCGAACCAGATGTAGTTGTCACCGATGTTGGAATGGTGATTGCGCTCGACGCTGAGGTGGTTCTCAGCATTCTCCAGACCCAGTGCGTGGTCGTCGAGTGCTCGAACTTCAACGATGAAGGCGTGGTTGCCAGACTCGAATATGGAGAGATTTCTTTGCTGCTGACAGGCGATGTAACTTCGGGTGGAGAATTCGATCTGATTCAGACAGGTCAGTTGATCAAATCTACGGTGCTAAAAGTAGGACATCACGGCAGTCGAACGTCCACAACTCAAGCATTCTTGGATGCGGTTGATCCAGCATTGGCGATCGTCACAACAGGAATAAAGAATCAGTTCGGGCATCCGCACGAAGATGTGATCGAACGACTGAACGAGCAGCTTTCACCAGAGAACGTCTACGTCACTAGAGACAACGGCACGCTCACCGTCACAACCGACGGCGAGCGAGTTTGGGTATCGGCTGAACGCTAGCAGTAATAGTCAACTGGAAAGAATTCAACTTCCCGAGCGGAGTCAGCGGAGTCGAGGGATCTGGTGGAGGGTCGCGCAAACGCGCCAATCTCCACCCCAAGCACCCTTCATCCACCGAAGCTCCCTCCGCAGGAGTCGGGATGTCCTGAGCTTCGGCAGATTTATCTCTGATCGGCGATATCACCCTCACCCCAACCCTCTCCCACTGGGAGAGGGGGTAGAACCTAGAGCGTCGCGCTAGCTCCACGCCTCAGTAACGGGGTCGGGTATTCCGTCCCAGCGGCTGGCGCCTAGTGCTCGCATTACAGCGATTCGCTTAACTACTTCGGGATTGCCGAGCCCGTGAAGCGCCTTGCCAGTGAGAATGTTCACGGCGTTCTCGCCCCAGCGAGTTGCACCAGCGATTCCGCTGATGTCAGAGGTACCAGCAACGTGCGGACTAATCGTTAGGTTGTCGAGCTTCAGCAGCGGACTTTCAGCGTCGAGAGGTTCGATCTGCGTAACGTCGATCCCAGCGGCGTAGATAACTCCTGTTTCAAGAGCCTCCTGCAGTCCGCCTTCATCCACGATCGGACCTCGTGCGCAGTTGATGAATACCGATGTTGGCTTCATCTTCCTGAACGCGTCGATGTTGAATATTTCGTTGGTCTCGACAGTGGCCGGAGAGTGCACCGTTAGGTAGTCAGATTCAGCGAGCAGCGTGTCGAAATCGACCATTTGCACACCGACCAAATCGGCAGCAGTCTGAGGCACATACGGATCGTAAGCGATGATCTTTTCAGGCCCAAACCCACGTACGCGATTCGCAAATCCCTTGCCGATGCTGCCGAGTCCGAAGATACCAACGGTGTTGCCAGCGATTCGTCGAAGCTTGGCTCGCAAAGGATCAAGTTCCTGAGGGCGATCCGACCAAGCGCCAGCCTTAAGCGCAGTGTTCTGTTCGACGATTTGACGGGTGATCGAAAGCAGCATCGCCATCGCGTGATCGGCGACTTCCGAAGTGTTGATACCGGGAGTATTTGTTGCGCAGATGCCAAGCTCTGTGGCGGCATCGAGATCGATCGAATCGACTCCGACTCCGGAACGTCCGACCATCTTCAAATTAGGAAGTGCTTCCATCACTTTACGAGTGGTATGCGGAACGGTTCCAACCAGCAGTACATCGGCATCTTTGGCGGCCGTAATCACTTCGTTTTCGGTTCGTGCGGGAACCCATTCAACTTCGATTCCGGCGTTCTTGATCACGTCGGTCGTGAGCTTACTCGGCTCCCGGTTGTACATAGTGATAACGACCTTGAATGCCATTCTGCTTCTCCAAATAATCTTGCTAACGCTGCCGCATGAGATGAGGCAGCAGCTTACTCCAATCAACAAGTGTTTGCGGTATTGATGATCGCTCGAAGCAGGCACACAATGCTCCGATCTAGCTAAATATCGCAGCATCTCAGGAACCGACAAACGTGACCTCCCCTTACGAACCACTCATCGAACCCGGCCGACTCAAGCTCGATATTCCCGTGCCGATGCGTGATGGTGTGAATCTTTCCGCCGATATATGGCTGCCTGATTCTTCGCAGGGCGATGGCCCGTGGCCTGTGCTGCTGCTCCGCACGATCTACGACAACCAGGAAGCTCGATACATGGGCTGGACTCGGCAGTTCACAGCTCGTGGTTACGCAGTGGTTGCGCAGGACTGTCGAGGTCGTGGCGATTCAGGCGGAGAGTGGGAGCCATACGTATGTGAATACGAAGATGGCTTCGACACCCACGAGTGGATCGGCGAGCAGGAATGGTGCGATGGCAATATCGGCACGTTTGGTCTTTCGTACCCGGGCTTCACGCAGACGCTACCGGCTGCCCTTCGCTCAAAATACCTCAAAGCAGTCGCACCGATTGCTTCACAGCAGGACAACTACGGTCATCACCGCGTCGACGGCGTAATTCACCACAGCGTGGCGCTAACGTTCCTCAACATGCTGGGTCACTCGATGCAGAGCGAATCGCTGAAGCATTTTGACCAGATGGAGTTCTTCAAAGGTCTTCCTATCGATACTGCGATGGAGGTGATCACTCCGACTCATCCGTACTACAAAGGCGTGGTCGAACACGAGCAGTACGACGATTGGTGGGATAGCTACAGCCTGCGCAACAAATACTCCGAAATGGAAGTGCCATCGCTGTTTATGACGGGTTGGTTCGATTCGCTTTCGCACGAGAATTTCAAGTTGTTCAACGGCTGGAGTAAGAACGCTCGGACCGAAGATGCTCGGAAGAAGACAAAGCTAATTGTCGGGCCGTGGAGTCATCAGGTTTCGCCATGGGGCCGTGTTCCGATGGGCGATAACGGTGAGTATCAGGATCGAACTTTTGGCAAGGACGGCCTGTGGGACATCATCGACATGCACACCCACTGGTACGACCAGCAACTAAAGGGCATCGACACCGGAATCGATGATGAACCGCCTGTCAAACTGTTCGTGATGGGTGCGAACGAGTGGCGATATGAGCACGAATGGCCACTTGCTAGAACCGAGTGGATGAAGTTCTACCTGCACAGCAATGGCGATGCCGCCGAGAACGCTGGATGGCTATCGACTTCAGAGCCTTCGTTCGGAGCAGAGTCGGATAAATACTCCTACGATCCTGCCGATCCTGTTCCGTCGTGGGGAGCGCAATACCAAAGCTTCGACCTGTGCGGACCTCGTGACCGAACTGAGATAGAGCAGCGCGCCGACGTGCTTACATTCACCACTGAATCGCTGACCACTGATATCGAAGTTACTGGTCCGATTTCAGCAACGATCTGGGCTTCTTCCGACGCGCTAGACACCGACTTCACGGCGGCATTGATCGATGTTGAACCGGCAATTGGTGACATGCCCGAAAAGGCGATTATTCTCTGTGAAGGCATCGTTCGTGCTCGCTTCCGAAACGGCACCGATAATCCCGAGTTGATGACACCGGGTGAGACTTACGAATTCGCCATCGACATGTGGGACACATCTAACTTATTCAAGCAGGGACACAAAATTCGACTCGAGATTTCTAGTTCGAACTTCCCTCGATACAACCGCAACTTGAACTCAGGCAACGAGATAGCCACCGACACCGAAATCACCATCGCTAATCAGACGATCTTCCACGACTCCGAAAACCCGTCGCACATAACGCTGCCGGTAATACCTCGCTGATGGAATAGACTTGTTAGATGCCAGAAGAACAGTCGCAAATTACAGAAGAACCAAAAGATCAGCAGTCGCGGCCTCAAAACGAAGCTTCATCGGAATCACCAGGGTCAAAAGAAGAATCAAAACCTGGTGAAGAGATTCAACTTAATTTGAAATTGTTCTCAATAGCCCTGGGATTCGTGTTGCTTCTCGCAGTTATCGGCGGAGCCATCACAGAATTCGGTCCCTGATCGGCTTTCGAACCATTCCAGAAGTGACGCGCCACGCCTGAGCGAATAAACTCGCTCGGCAATGACAACTCCCGCACAAACTTCCTCCCAACCTCTATTCGGTGTCACCGCTCTTCGCGACGTGATGATCGAGATGCGTGACGGCATAAAGCTCGCCACCGATATATTCCTTCCGTCACACGGCGATGGCCGAGTCGTAGACACCAGCGAGCAAGTGCCTGCGCTGCTCGTTCGAACTTCCTACGACAAGACCGCTCCCGAATGGGACGATGTGATTCCCTACTACGTGCGTCGGGGCTACGCATTCGTGGTGCAGGACTTGCGATCGCGATTCCGCAGCGAGGGCGATGGGCACTACTACCACACGGTAAATCCGTGGGAAGGCGACGACGGCTTCGACACTGTCGAGTGGCTCGCTGAACAGGACTGGTGCTCCGGCAAGATCGGCACGCTTGGTTCATCGCACCGGGCGATTACTCAAACCCAGTTAGCTCTTCGCAAGCCTCCTCACCTAGCGGCGATGTGGGTTGAAGCTGGGCCAACGAATATCTATCGACACGAAGCTCGCGAAGGCGGAGCCATGTCGCTCCAGATGTTCGGTGCTGCTCATTTGCATGCGCTCGACAGCCATGAAGTCGGCGAAGATAAAGAAAAAGCGAAGATCATTTTAGATGCCATGCGTGACATGGGCGATTGGATTCAGCGATTCCCACTGAAGCCCGGCGAGACTGCATTAAGGGTCGCTCCCGATCTTGAGCAGACGGTTTTCGATTACTACTACCGTGGCGAGTACGACGAGTGGTGGGATCAGGAATCGGCGAATCAGGAACCGCTTCTTCAGGCTGGCGAGCATGCCGATGTGCCAGTGACTGTTTCATGCGGTTGGTACGACAATTTCGTTGGCGCAACGGCGAACTATTTCACTGAGATGAATCATCAGAACGAGTCGCCTACAAGGCTTGTTCTGGGCGCCTGGTGACACGGTGGCACACGATCCACTGGTCAGTGGCATGGAGATACCGACACCGGAGTAGACAGTGTTTGGGGCAGCGAGATTTACAACCCTGAGAGGCTGAAATTTTTCGACCAGCACTTGAAAGGCATGGCGGCACCTGAGAACGACCCAGCCGTTCGAATTTATGTGATGGGGACTGGCGACGGAACGAAATCGCCAGAGGGTCACTTGAATCATGGCGGTTACTGGCGAGACGAGAACGAATGGCCGCTTGAACGCGCGCAATTCCAAACGCTGTATCTGCACGATGATGGTTCTCTCGATTCATTCGAAGCAATGGAAGATGAAAGTTCGATCACCTACACGTACGATCCTGAAAAACCGGTTCCAACTATCGGTGGGCAGTTGGTCGGTATGTTCAAGATCAAGTCGCCTGAAGACGGCGGGCCTGCGCTAGACGACGTCCCTGATTTTCTCGATCAATGGACGCTCGCTCGGAATAATCTGACCGAGGTAATTGCAGCCGGCGGGTTCCATCAAAAAGAAGGTCCTGAATGGATCGGTGCTGAGGAGCCGTATCAGCGCCTGAAGGATCGTTCCGACGTTGTCGCCTTCGAGACTGATCCGCTTGAGGACGATATCGA
>Ga0233439_10002708_pt1 | contig 19514 bp, 27 predicted proteins | sample SI_123_September_6_FD_182713 | JGI IMG/M metagenome (GOLD analysis project Ga0233439, IMG submission 182713) | Seawater microbial communities from Saanich Inlet, British Columbia, Canada - SI_123_September2016_100_MG | ecosystem: Environmental > Aquatic > Marine > Inlet | place: Canada: British... | reverse complement strand
TGGATAATCAGGTCTAGTTGGAGTTCCAATTCCAATTCCACCTTGTTGGAACATCAATCTAATTCCATTGATTGCATGGAATGTTCCCAATGCAATCATCACAGACAATACAACAAAACCAGTTGGAGAATATGTTAAGAACAACATCTGACCCCAAGTCATACGATCAAGAATAGATGCAGCGTGAATTACATGTACAATAAAAAATACTAGCAAGTAAATTCCAGAAATTCGCATAAGTAACCATGAAAGTCGACTTATCCCATAACCTGTTGGATTAAACCATGTACGAATTCCTTTTTTATTTTTTTGATTCAGACTCTGACTGATTTTAGGCAGTATATAGGATCAGATTACTTTAATCCACTGGTGCCAAAAATCATATAATACAGATAGAAAGAACATTGTTCATGACAGAAGATGTATGTGATTTTTGTAAAGGAGTAGGATCAAGCTCAACAAATGTTTGTGTTTATTGTAATGGAACAGGAGAGTGGAATCAAGCTGCTCAATCATATCTAAAAAATCATATTTGTCAATGCATTGTATTAGATAGAAAATTTTGTCCAGTATGTAACAAACCATGTCATCATGACACAAGTCTAAATCCAAAACAAACAATTGATTCAGGTCATGGCGGAATGTCAGTACCAGAAATACCAATGTGATGAAATAAAGGCAAAAAAAGAGAATTTTAAAAATAAAAAACACACAATTAATCAAAAAAATGACAAAATTTTACAACAGTTTAATTACAACATTAATTGATGAAATTTAGAAAATATGTCATACAATAGAGAAGATAGAGAAATGCATGACGCAAAATGCGGAGATTGTGGAAATGATTGTCAAGTACCATTCCAACCAAAACAAGATAGACCCGTATATTGCAGAGAATGCTTCCAAAATCACAAACCAGAACCACGAAATAGAGATAGATTTGGTGGAAGACAAGGTGGAAGATTTGGTAGAAGAGATGAAAGACCACGAGAAATGCATGACGCAAAATGCGGAGATTGTGGAAATGATTGTCAAGTACCATTCCAACCAAAGGAAGACAGACCTGTATATTGCAGAGAATGTTTCCAAAACCACAGATAATACAAACAAATTGTTTTGAGAAAAACACTCAGAACTTTGTAACTTTTATTAAAATCAACTTTAGAAAATGATGTAATTTTAAAAAAAATTGAATTCCCTAATATATGATGAAATTTAATTAATTTCAAAGATGGTTCTTGTAAATAAAAAAATGCTAGCAGGAGGAATGGCAATGGTAATTGTGGGATTAATACTTACCATAAACATCAATGCCACAATTCCCGTAGGTCAAGCAGGAATGACAGATGAAGAAAAACTGGATCTAATGTTAGCAGAACAAGAAAATGAAGATTATAATACATTAGCAGGTATTTTGTTTGGTTTAGGATTTCTACTTGTACTGATTAGTTTTGGGGCAAGAAGGAAAAAAGGCAAATCAACAAAAACAGTAGAGAAAAAAGCAGAATAACTCAATACACAAAATTAAAATTTAATCTAATAATTTATTTTTAATTTCGATGTATCAATTTCACAATAATCCAATACACAATTACAATTGGAGGAAAAACATAGATGCTTGTACCCCCAAACCAATCAAGAAGATCAAACACCCCATCAGGGTTCAAGTAGTCTTCAATCATAGGAATATCATATGTACTATCTACATAATCCATACCAATTGCAAATCCAGAAGCAATAATTCCAAGAACAACACAATTCCTACCCAACTTATCATATTGGCGTCCTTGTTTTCTTAAAATAATCATAGCAATCAGACCACCAATAATACTTCCAAATGCAGGAAGTAAGTAATACAAATTACTTTTTGATTTTAAATTGGACACAATTAATGCCGCGTTTTAGTTTGTTTTATACATCACTATGTTTGTAGTCCATTACGTTTGATTCCAAAATCGCGTTAACCAAATCGGGTTAACAAAACGTGGTAAATGAAGAACGGAACTCTCCATTCTTCATGAGGTTGGTTGAACCTCTTCAAGTTTGACCAATCTCACTTTTCAACAATAGATCTAACTAAAAATAAAATAAAACGCCGGGAAAGGGATTCGAACCCCTGCACGCTTTCACGTAGCTGTTTTCGAGACAGCCGCCTTACCGCTTGGCTACCCCGGCAATAAAACTAGAATAATCTTCATAATAAAACAAATGGAAATCACTATAATTTTGAATCAATATCAAAAAGTTCATTTTGAAATCTCTTTTTAATTTGATTTTTTGTTTTATTCCATTCATCATCAGAAATAATATCCGTAAAAATAGAATGAAATTCTGAAAAATTATCATGATTTAACAAAGAAACTATAGTCTTACGCTCCAATTCAGATAAAGGAAAATAAGAAATAATTTTGAAAATAGATTTATCAGAATTAAGTTTAATTTCAAAAATTTTATCTTCGATCTCAGAAGGGATATCAAATAATTTCAAGATAATAACACAAAAACAAAAGACATTAAATTAATTTCCTCATATTAGAAAAACTAGATCGATTTTAAAAGATAAAGACAAAATACCACAAAATATTCAATTAACTAATGGGATTAAATCTAAAGGAATTAGTTGTTAGAGAGAAAACAACCTTAGAAGCGTTTTCAAATAAAGTAGTTGCAATTGATGCATACAATGCAATTTATCAATTTCTGGCAAGCATTAGAGGTCCAGATGGATTACAATTAACAGATGGGGAAGGAAGAATCACAAGCCATCTTAGCGGACTACTTTACAGAAATGTAAATTTCCTATCATTAGGAATAAAACCAGTTTATGTTTTTGATGGAAAGCCACCATCACTAAAAACAGCTGAAATTGAGCGTAGAAAACAAATCAAAAAGGATGCAACTGTAAAATATGAAAAAGCAATATCTGAAGGAAATATGCAAGATGCAAGAAAATATGCTCAACAAACAACTAGTATGAAAGATGGAATGGTAAAAGAGTCAAAAGAATTTTTGACATATTTTGGAATACCATATATCGAAGCACCATCTGAAGGAGAAGCTACTGCAGCACATCTAACAAACACAGGTCAGGCATATGCATCAGCAAGTCAAGATTATGATTCAATTTTATGTGGTGCAAAAAAATTAGTGAGAAATTTTACCAGCAGTGGAAGAAGAAAAATTCCAAACAGAAATACATACATCGATGTTCTTCCAGAAATTATTGAAACACAAAAAACACTTGATGCAATTCAAATGACAAGAGAAGAATTAATTGATGCTGGAATTTTAATTGGTACAGATTTTAATCCAAATGGTTTTGAGAGAATTGGTCCAAAAACTGCAATGAAACTAATTAAACAACATAAAAGATTAGAAGACATACCACAAATTCAAGAACAGTTAGGACAAATAGAATATGAAAAAATTAGACAGATATTTCTAAATCCGGAAGTTGCAGATGTTGATGAAATTATTTTCAAAGAAGTAGATTATGAGGGAATTTTAAATTATTTAGTCAAAGAAAGAAGTTTTTCAGAAGATAGAATACAATCAACTCTAAATAGATTAAAAAAAGCGCTAGAGAAAAAGAGTCAAAATTTAGATCAATGGTTCTAAGAATATTTCAATTTAATAACTAGTTAGTTTAATTTTAGAAATGCCTCAAACTGAAGCAAGAAAAACACTAAAAGATGCGCCAATTATGTGGAGACGAATCAATTCTATAGGCATGATTTTGGACTGTAATTCAACATATGCATCAAATTTAGGATATGCGAAATCAGAGATATTAGGCAAACCCATTTTTGAGCATGTCCCAAAGGAATCATGGGAATCAATGAATGATTCTCTAAAAATATGGTTTGAAACAGGTAAAGTTACAGATAGAAAAATTACGTTTATCAGACAGGATAAAACTTCATTTTCAGGGTTATTACAAGCAACAAGTCTTTATGATGAAAATAAAAATCTGATTGGAAGTAACACAGTAATTTTTAATTTAGCACAAATGAGTGATGAAAATATAGAAAAATATGAAAAATTTTTCAAAGAATCAAATCAAAAATTAGATGAAATTAGAAAAAATGAATATGATCAACTTGACAAAAATTCAAAATCAGAATATGATGGATTAAAAGAAATGTTTCAAATGTTATCAGAAATAAATTTAAAAGAATTAAAATAAATTATTTAGTTTTTCCTTTGACAATATTTTGAATTTCAGTTACAGCAGAAATGTCATCTAATGTACTAATATCACCAACGGTCTCACCGTTAGCAATAGATTTTAGTAATCGTCGCATAATTTTTCCGCTACGAGTTTTTGGTAATTTTGAAACAAAGTAAATTTCTTTAGGAGTAGCAATAGCCCCCACATCATTTCTAATTTTATAATAAAGATTTTTTTCCAAAATATTTTTATCAGTTGTAATTCCATTTTTTAAAACAACATATGCTATGATAACCTCACCTTTAACATCATCAGGAATTCCACATACTGCAGATTCTGCAACATCATTATCAGATACAATACAACTCTCAAGTTCAGCAGTTCCAATTCTGTGACCTGCAATCTTTAAAACATCATCAGCACGTCCAAGCAACCACAAATACCCATCATTATCTTTTAAAGCATAATCACCAGGATAGTACGAATTAGGATATTTTGACCAGTAGACAGTTTTGTATTTCTCGTCATCTCCCCATAAAGTCAAAAGCATTCCAGGCCAAGGATTTCTTATCATCAAATAGCCCTTAGTATTAACAGGAACTTCGGTTCCAAATTCATCAACTACTGTAATATCAGTACCAGGTATAGGTAAAGTTCCAGAGCCAGGCTTCAAAGGAATGGTTTCCACTCCCGGTAAAGCAGTTATCATCATACCACCAGTTTCTGTTTGCCACCAAGTATCAATTATAGGGCATTTCTCTTTTCCAATAGTTTTGTAATACCATTTCCAGACTTCAGGGTTAATTGGCTCCCCAACAGTTCCAAGTAAACGTAAAGAAGAAAGATCAAATGAATTTGGGATATCATCGCCAAATTTCATAAACATACGAAGGGCAGTTGGAGTAGTGTAGAAGATAGTAGTTTTGTATTTTTGTAAAATGTCCCACATTCTAGAGATATCAGGAAAATCAGGTGCACCCTCATACATTATTTGAGTTGCACCATGAAGTAAAGGAGCATAAACTACATAGCTGTGTCCCGTCACCCAACCAATATCAGCAGTACAAAAAAATACATCTGAATCTTTAATATCAAATGCCCATTTGAAAGTAGAATAAAGATGAGTCAAGTATCCGCCTGTTCCATGTAAAACACCCTTAGGCTTTCCAGTAGTTCCAGAAGTGTATAAAATGTAAAGGGGATGATCACTAGTTAATTTTTCAGCGTCACAAGAATCAGAAATAGTTTCCATCAAATCTTTCCACAGTTTGTCTTTAGATGATAAAGAAATTTTGTTTTGTGTTCTTTCTAAAACTATTACATGTTTTACAAATTCAAAATCTTTTATTGCATCATCAATTACTTCTTTTAATTTAACAATTTTTCCTCTCCTGTAACCACCATCAGCAGTTATTACAATTTTAGATTTGGAATCATCAATCCTGTCTTTGATTGATGCTGCACTAAATCCAGAAAACACAACAGTATGAACAGCACCAATTCTTGCACATGCAAGCATTGCAATTGGCAATTCAGGAACCATTGGAAGATAAATGGTAACTCTATCTCCCCGTTTTACTCCAAGAGACTTTAAAACATTAGCAAATTTTTGAACTTCAATGAACAAATCACCATAAGTGTATGTTTTAGAATCACCATTTTCACCTTCCCATAAAATTGCAGGTTTTTGAGATTTGGTTGCCTGATGGATATCAAGAGCATTGTATGAAGCGTTAATTTTACCGCCTACAAACCATTTAGCAAAAGGAGGATTCCAATCAAGAGTCCTCTCCCAAGGGCTAAACCAACTTAAATTATGAGCCTGTTCATCCCAAAAAGAAACATAATCAGAGTCTGCTTTTTTACGTAAAGTAGAATCGTTGTTGCCTAATCCAATAGAATATTTTTCAGACATTAAAAAGTGTATGAAGTTAGATCTTTCTAAATGTTAAAAAAATAAATTAAAAAAATTATTGTGCTTCCATTCTAGCAAGCCAATCATTATCGTTGTCGTCGTTAGATGTTTCTGATTTCACCTGTTGTGGTGGTTCTGGAAATGCAAATGTCACTTCAGATTCAGTTGGTGGCTCTGGCATAGGGTATGCTTGAGCTTCAATAGGTTCTGAAGGTGTTACGATTGGTTCTGTTGGTGCTTCTGGAAGTATTGTTTGAACTACTTGTTGTGGTTCAGGTGTCTCCAGATATGAAACGGCAGATTCTTGGATTTTTGCTTCTGCAGGTGTAGTTATCTCTTGCACTTCCAATTCTAAATCAGCAATTCTACTCTTTACATTTGAAATTTCAGATTGTTCGTGGGTTACATGCTCAATTACCTCAGTTGTGCATGATTTCACAGTTTCAAATGTTGCCTCAGAGATTTCGTTGCTCTTGAATTGTACTTTGGCATCAAACGATAACATTTTTGCAGATTTCATTTGTGTGTCTAACTCAATTAATCTTCCTTCAAGCTTAGATTTGATTTCAGATTCCATTTCATCTAAAGATGCAAGTTTGAATTTGTATTTTTCATGAATGATTTCAGCGTCTGCTTTCATATCATCATTTTCTGAAACAATATCCATCAATGCTTTTAGACGACGTAGAGTTAGTTGTTTTTCACGAATGAGTCTTTGGGAATCGAGTCTCCATTTTGGAATGAAGATTACATTTTCACCTTGAGCTACTAATTGTTCAAATTGGATTTGCTGTAATCCTTGAGAACCGCAGTCAATACCGACGGATTGAATACTACCGTCAATTTCAGTGATTGTTCCTACGACTTTGCCCATGAATGTTCCGTACATGTCTTTGACGTTTTTACCGATTATTTCGATATCGTCGTTTGTCATGATAATGACTAATGAGATTTGTATAACCGACAAAGTGTAAGAAATGTTTTTAGTTTTAGTAAGATTAAATTCACAAAGTTCCAATCGTGGGCTCAAGAGTAATTTTAAAATTTAGAGTTTTTTTAGTAAAAACATGATTCAAAGAGAAGAACTCAATCAAATTCTTAGTTTTGTAGCAAGTAGATGGGATGCAGCAGTTAAAGAACCAGATAACAAAGCAATGGAAGGATTACCAAATGATTTTTGGATGAATTCAATTGGCGGAAAAACGGCTAAGGGAGGATTTTGGGTTACAACAATAATGTATACAGAAAACGAAGCTGATGCTGCAGGATTCAAAGAAGTTTTACTAAGATGGCAATCCAAAGGCAATGATAAAAACAAAGACAAAACACCCGATCTAATTCAGATTGGAAAAAAGAAATAGAGTATTATAATTGTAAAATAATTTATTCACATTGTCAGAGTTTTCAAGTAAAGAAAAAAAGACTTTATCAGATCATTTTTCAAATACCGAAGATAATGTATTTGCAATCATTACTCCAAGACAAGTAGATCGCGGAGCATTGATGTCAAGATATAGTAGAACAGACAAAAGTATGAGAAGAATTTTTCTTGACGAATTTTTAAAAAATAAAAACAGAGGAGAGGAATTTTACGACAGGGTTTTACTAGAATATGGAGATGATTCTGTTGCAGAGTTAGGTGAAGCACAAATTGCAATTGAAGGGTTATCAAACATTGCAGTAAAAAAAATTGAAGATAGAAGAATTGGACTATCATACTTGGAAAAATCTTCAAGGTATGTTACATGGAATAAAAAAGAAAATGGCAAATACAGATTCTATAGAGATGAAAAAATTATGAATTCAAAATTTGCAAATATGTATGAGGATAGTTGTAATCTTTCTTTTGATATTTATTCCAAAAATATAGAACCAATGGTAAATTACATTAGAGAAAAATATCCAATTGAAAAATATAGTTTTAAAAATTCCACAGATGGAAAAGAAAAATTATTTGGTAAATTAAAAAATGAAAAAGATATCAAATCAGCAAATATGATTTACAAAGGTTCAACAAAAGCAAAGGCACTGGATATTTTACGAGGATTATTGCCAGCCTCCACTTTAACAAATGTAGGGATTACAGGAAACGGAAGAGCATTCGAATATCTATTGACAGTTCTAGGCTCATCTGAACTAGATGAAGAGCGAAAATTAGCCTCAAAAATCAAAAAAGAGTTAGAAACTACAATCAAATCATTTGTAAAAAGAGCAGATGACAAATATGGAAAAGCATTTCAAGAGTATCTCAGAGATGTAAAAAATAAATCAAAATCAATCACACTTAAAGAAATAAAATCAAATCCGGTAAAAGGAACAATTACAAAATTAGCAGACTATGAATCAGAAAAACAAGCACTTGACACAATTATTACATCCATTATGTATGAACAATCACCAAGCACATCATATCACAACATTATGCAACAAGTTAAGAAAATATCTACAGAGAGAAAAACTAAGATCATTAATGAATTTACAAAGATAAGGACTAACAGAAGACATAGACCATCACGGGCATTTGAAAACACATACTACACATTTGATTTATGTAACAACTTTGGAATGTTTAGAGACCTTCACAGACATAGAGCCCTCACATTAGAAAGACAATTACTAACAACAGATCACGGATATGTATTACCAAAGGAAATTAAAATATTAGGATTAGAAAAAGATTTCAAAGAATGTATGAATAACACTAAAACAACTTTTGAAAAAATCAGAAACAAATTTCCAGAACAAAGTCAGTATATTGTAAATTTTGCATATAATTATCCATATTTCATGAAATTGAATTTAAGAGAAGCATGTCACTTAATTGAATTACGAACAATACCACAAGGACATATTGATTACAGACGTGTTGCACAAGAGATGTATAAACAAATTAACAAAGTACATCCAAATCTAAGTAAAATTATGAAGTTTGTAGATACAAAAGAATATGATTTAGAAAGATTTGAATCTGAAAAAAGAACAGAAGAAAAAAGAAAGAAGAAGAAAAAATAAAACAATATTCTAATAGAAAGAAATCCAAGATACATCATGACAGAAAAAATCACAAAGGAACCAAAAGAATGGAAAGAACAACTGACACCAGAACAATATGAAATTTGTATTAATCATGGGACAGAACCACCATTTTCAGGCAAATATAATGATAGTAAATTAGAAGGCTCTTTCAAATGCATTTGTTGCGGAGAAGATCTTTTTTCATCAAATTCAAAATTTGACTCAGGTTCAGGTTGGCCAAGTTTTTGGGAACCAATATCAGAAGAGAGTATAGAGTATGTATCAGATACAGATTATGGAATGGTACGCACAGAAGTGAATTGTAAAAAATGTGGTTCACATCTAGGACATGTCTTTGATGATGGACCAAAGCCTACAAATCAAAGATATTGCATTAATTCAGTTTCATTAAAACATGAAAAAGACAAATAATTACAAGGATTACTATAGAAATCAAACATGTGATTCATTAACGAGGGATTGAAAAATTATTAATAAAACACAATTAAGGATAAGAAATCAAAGAGAAATAAAATGAAACACAAGTACACAGTAAAAAAGGACGAAATAACATGAGGATCATATTATGTGGTTTTGGGGTTGTTGCTCAAAGTTTAGTAAAATTATTTGAATCAAGAGAAGATGAACTATATGCAAAATATGGATTAAAACCAAGATTGTTAGCAGTATTTGATAGTAAAGGGAGTGCAATAGATCAATCAGGATTAAAATTAGATAAATTAATAGAAGTAAAGGAAAAATTTGGAACTGTAAAAAATTATTCAGATAAAAACAACACTATGACAGGTACTGAAATTTTAAAAAATGTTGAAGCAGATGTTTTGATTGAAACTACTGCCAGTAATTATAAAGATGCAGAACCAGGAATGACACACATAACAACTGCAATGAAAAAAGGCATGCATGTTATTTCAGTAAACAAAGGACCACTAGCATTAGCATTTCCATCATTAATGGAATTAGCAACATATAATCAAGTAATGTTCAAATTTAGCGGTACAGTAGGTGGAGGAACCCCAATCTTAGATTATGCCAAAAATAGTTTAAGTGGAGAAAAAATTACATCCTTTGCAGGAATACTAAACGGTACAACAAATTACATTTTATCAAATATGGCTACAGGATTATCATTTGATGAAGCATTAAAAGATGCAAAAGATAAAGGGTATGTAGAAGCTGATGAAGCATTAGATTTAGATGGATTAGATGCAGCTGCAAAACTAGTCATCCTTGCAAATTGGATCATGGGGATGAAAGTCACAATGCCAGACATAAAATGTATCGGAATAAGAAAAGTTACAATTGAAGACATTAAAAAAGCTGAAAAAAATAATTCAGTTTTAAAATTAATTGCATCTTGTGATAAAGAACTAGTGGTAAGTCCAAAAGAAATACCAAAAGAGGATCCATTAGGAGTAAACGGTACATTAAATGCAATTGCATTTACATCAGAACATTCTGGAACTCAAACAATTATCGGAAAAGGTGCAGGTGGAACTGAAACTGCAAGTTCTATCCTAAGAGATCTTTTAGATATCAGACAAGAGATTGCAAAGAATTGAAATCCAATTTAATTTCAAAAAGTGAAACAACCGTATTACTAAAAAAAGTATCAGACAATTGGGGAATTGAATTTCCTAAAATGAAGAATGTTAAAGTCCATCAAATTTTGAGTGATGCTCAAATAATTACAGGTAAAGGATTAAAAATATTAAAAATTAATGAAGATTATGTACCATTTTTATCAGAAACAGAAATTCTAAAAAAATTTCCCAATGTTGAAGTAGATATGGGCGCAGTTAAATTCATGTGTAAAGGTGCAAACCTAATGAGACCTGGAATTAAAAAATTTACAGAATTTGAAAAAGAAAAACTTGTTTGTATTGTTGAAGAAACACATCATAAATTTTTAGCAGTTGGAAAAGCAATGGTATCAAGTTCAGAATTGGAAACTATGGAAAAGGGGGAAGTAATACAAAACATACATTATATTTCAGATAAATTCTGGGAAACAGGTAAAACGATTTACGATTGATTAAAAAATTACTTAATACTTTCAGTAAATTCTTCTGTGCCTTCTTTAGTAATAACAAGAACATCCAATCCATCACCACTTGCAGAATCTCTAAGTGCTGCTGCACGAACTGCATGTTTTGCTAAATTGATAGCTTCGTCTTTACTCATGTTTGGTTTGAATTGTGGATCTAAAACACCTAATGCCATCTCAGCGCCAGTACCAACTGCAGCATATTCATCAGGAAGTACAGAACCTAAAGGATCAAGAGTATACATAACTGGTTTATCAACAACACCACCAACAATTACTTGTGTAAGTAATGGGAAGTATCTTCTTTCATACATCATGTTTGACATCATTTTAGCAACAGTGTTAGGAGGAACGTCTCTTTTTAGATCCATTTTTCTAATTTTTGCAAGAGCAGAAATTTGTAAAGTTAAAATTTGCATGTCAGCGACAAGACCAGCACAGGTTGCACCAACTTTGTCAGTTATAGAGAAAGTCTTCTTTGTAGTTTTACTTACAAGGAAATTACCAAATGCAATTCTTTTTTCACTAGCAAAAACTACACCACCATCAAAAGTAATTCCAACAGCAGTTGCTCCCGGCATATACATTGACATATTTAAAATAATTTTGTCACATAATAAAGGGCTTTCTACAATATAGATCAAATTTGTGGCTAAAATTTAAAAACAATCGATCAGTGGCAATATAAAATTAAATCAATATCTAGCACACATATGAAATAAACCATATGTTTTTAATAAAAATAAGAAAAATAAATTTTAGAATATGTCTACTAGTGAAATTAAAGAAAAGATCCTAAATGACGTAGTTTTTTTGGGATTAAGATTAGCAATGGGAGTCATTTTCATTGTTCACGGATACAGTAAATTTGGCAATGATGGATTTGTAGGTTGGATCTCATCAATGGGCATTCCAGGAGAATTAGCAATAATTATTGCATTAGCAGAGGTAATTCCAGGAATTCTATTAATCATAGGGGTTTTGAACAGAATTTCAGCATCAGTAATTTCAATAATCATGGTAGGTGCAATATTTCATGTAAAAGGTGCTCAAAGTATTACAGGTGACAAGGGAATTGAATTTGATTTAATCCTACTTGCAGTGGCATTAGTAATTATTGTTGCAGGTCCAGGAAGAATATCATTAGCACAAATAATCAAAAAAATTCCCAGATGCCTTCACTAATTTTTTCCAAAATTTTCCATTATCAAACAAATACACTTTGTAGTTTTCTTTAACAAATCAACTCTAGCAAATTCATTAGGAGAATGAATTCTAGAAAACATGTAAGTGCTGCCTATTGAAATACAAGGAGATTTTAAAATATCAACAAAAGGATACATTGGACCAGTTCCAGCATTTGAAACATTCAAAATAGATTTTCCAAAAATTTTATCAGCTGCACCCTTAACTTGAGATACAAAAGGATGTGAAGAATCAGTTCTTGCAGCAGCTTCTCCATGAAAAATTTTAATTTTAACATCAGAAAACCCATGAAATTTTAGATGTTTTTTCAATCGAATAATTTGTTTCTTGGGATCCATATTAGGAACTAATCTAAAATCAATTTTTACTAAAGCCTTACCAGGAAGAACAGTCTTTGCTCCATCACCAGTATAACCAGAAACAAATCCAGCAATATTACATGTTGCATCTCCAACCAATGCCTTTTTTGCATCATGGTTTTTTTTATTTCCTACAAAGGACTTAATTCCAAATTCTTTTTTGAATACATTTTGATCAAAAGGTTCTTTTTCAATTAATTCTAAATCTTTTTTTGATAACGGGACTACTTCATCATACCAATTGTCAATCAGAATATTTCCATCAGGATCTCGCAATGTTTTTACAGCTTCAATTAATCGCCATGCAGGATTTTTAATTAATACAGCTAAACTAGAATGTGCATCCCGTATAGATTCTATTACAGATAATTCAACAAACAATAACCCTTTCATTCCAAGTCCAATGATAGGCCTATTTTTTGCATCAACGTACCCAAATTCCCAAATTACACCATCATTAGAAAATTTCTTTTTGTATTTTTTTAAATATTCTTCAATATGTGCACTGCCTGTTTCTTCTTCACCCTCAATTACAAATTTAATATTACAAGGAACATCGCCAGTTGTTTTCAAACATGCCTCAACTGCTTTAATTCTTGTAATTAATTCACCTTTATCATCAGTAGAACCCCTTCCAAAAATCTTATTCCCTTTACGTATTCCGCTAAATGGAGGATCATCCCACAAATCAAAAGGTTCTGCAGGTTGAACATCATAATGATTGTAAAACATCAAAGTTTTGTTAGGGTTAGATTTTGAATGTATTTCTGCGTAGACAATTGGAGCCACACCTTTTTTTAATCTCAAAATTTCAGATTTAAGACCAGAGGATTTTAACAATGTTTTAACCAATTTTGCACATTCTTCAATACCTTCATTTTTTGCAGATACACTAGGTTGTTGAATTAATTTTTGTAAGTCAGAAATAAGATCACCCATATGTGAATCTACATGTTTTAAAGAATTCATTCTAATCAAACAATTTTATCAAAAGGTTTCATAATACTTGGAATTGCATCAATTAAATCCATAGAAGTAATATGAAAACCCAATTTGTCTTGAACTTGTTTTCCAGCTAGACCACAAATAAAAGCAGCTGCAGCAGCAGATTCCAAACTATTTCTGTTATTAGATAATAATCCAGCAACTAATCCAGATAGCACATCACCTGTACCACCAACGGTCATGGCAGGAGTATTTTTTTCACAAAGATATGTGGTGTTCCCATTAGAAATAATGTCAGTTTTTCCTTTTAACAAAATTGTTAAACCGCTATTAAGAGCATGTTTTTCAACTAATTGAATTCGTTCATGTTTAGAATCTGATGGAACATCTCCAAACATTCTCTTAAATTCCCCAGCATGAGGAGTAACTACAACATTTTTGTGGGCTAGGAGAGGCAAAATTTCAGGAATTAATGCAGTGGCATCTAATGACAATCGAACGTCACGATTCAAAAGAGATTCTACAAGATGTAATAATGAATTTTTTTCTTGTATTGCAAGTCCCATTCCAATTGTTGCAGAGTGTAAATTACGTGGTAATGCTCCAACAAGTTTCTTAACAGCACCGAGAGTTAATTTTTGATCAACTAAAGGAATTACAATAAGGTTGGGAGAAGTTGAACGTGTTGCAGATACATTGATTTTTGGAACAGAAGTATAAACTAAATCAGTTCCACATCTAAGTGCAGCAAGGGAAGACAGTATAGGAGCCCCATGGTAAATGTAACTTCCACCAATAACAAGTACAATCCCATTATCACCTTTTCTAGATGTAGATTTTCTTGCAGGTATAAAATTTTGAATGATTGAAGATGAAAGGGTCAGAGGTTCCAATATACAACATTCTAGATATTAGATGAATAAATATTGTTTTCAAGAGAAAATTTGAATTAATCTAATTTTTTGTACTTTTTTTAGTAATTTTTGCTTTAGTTGTTGCTTTTGCTTTAGTTGTTGCTTTTGCTTTAGTTGTTGCTTTTGCTTTAGTTGTTGCTTTTGCTTTAGTTGTTGCTTTTGCTTTAGTTGTTGCTTTTGCTTTAGTTGATTTTACTGTTCTTCCAAAAAATGCTTTTCTTGCAAAACATAGGTAAGTGGTATGTCCAATTCCCTGGAAAGAATGTCTTGTTTTTCCCTCTCTAGCCTCAATTGTTCGTATTATATGCTCAGTTGATTCAATGTCAGTAAATTCATTTTCAACTAATGCCATGGTTAATTTTTCTAATTGATTCATAGTTGGACATATTGCAAAAATAGATCCACTGCCCTTTAACATCTGTCTCACTTTAGGAATAACAATCCAAGGATCACCAAGATCAATTAATGCAACATCCATATCAGTTACAGGGGTTTCTTTAGAAGTTTTTAAATCTAAATTATGTTGAGTGACATATTTAGAAACCCCAGATTTACGAATATTTTTTTCTGCAATTTTCATAAAATTTTCATCAACATCAAAAGTGTAAACATGTCCACGAGGTTTTACAATACTTGCAACAAAAGAAGTCATTGAACCACTTCCAGTTCCTATTTCAAGTATTTTTTGACCATCTTGAATTCCTGCACGTGCTGCAATGTAACCAAGATCTTTTGGATAAACAATTTGTGTACCATGTTGAATTTTCATTATATAATCATACATTGTGGGCTCAAGTAAGTACACGTACTTGTCTTTGTTTGTCATTAATCGAGAGCCATATTCTTTACCAATAGCATCAGCATGTTTAAGAACACCAATGTGAGTATGGAGTGATTCTTTTTTTGAAATATTCATTAACCATTTTTTAGAATTATTGTAGAAAAATAAAACAGGAGATTTATTTTTAATAATTGCCATGATGTTTTTCTAAAAATTTAAGATAAGAATCTTTGTGGATCTGCGCATACAAACACAAAAGAAAAGTATATCAAATAATGAAAAAATTGTGCCTAGTTTGAGTGGTATCTCCACATTTCACCAATGAAATCACATTCTCGGCATACATAAATTAAATTGCCATATGATGAGGTATGTTGTCTTTCCCACTGCATCAATCCTGAACATTTTGTACAAGGTTTAGTTGGTGGATGTATTCTTTTCATATGATCTACTAATTCATCATGATCCTCAAATGGCTTATTACAAGCATCACATCTCTCTTTTTTCTTTCCAAGTAATCCCATGATAACCCACCAAAGTTCCCACTAAAAAATTGCTCTAAACAGATTATTATCTAAAATTATCGGTTTGATCCTCATCAGATTGAAAAAAGGCGTTCCTTTCCTTTTTTTCTTTTTTTATTATCCAAATTGAAATCACTATTGAACAAGCCCCAAAAATTAACCAAAAAATACCAAATGTTTGAATGAATAATAGTAATAAGGTTAATCCAATTGAAAGTAACCCATATCCAATTATAATTTGTCCATAATTTTTACTAAACATCCTCATCTTCTTTTTTAGGAGTTTCTTCCTCCATTAATTTTGAAATTGTGTAATCGTGATGATCTTTTTTATTTTTTGCATTCAATTTTTTGATTTTTCTTTTAAGATCTATTCCAGCTACAAGCATAGCAATTCCAAAAAAAACAAGTATTCCAGTAAAAAATGATAGATCATACATCAAGACAAGATTTACACCAAGCAATAAAATAACTATCCCAACTACAACTAGCAAAAGTGGAATTTGTTTTATCATAATTTACTAAGAAAATTGGGTTTGATTAACTTTGATAAAACATCTAAAATAAGACACGTCATAAATGGATCACAAGTAAAGGGACAGATTATTGAGATATCCAGACAATTATTTTTTCACTTATTGATTGAATTGTAGGCATTATAGCATCATTAACAGTTTGAGCAACTTCAGGAAACGCAACTGAGAAAATAATTCCAATTAGTATCCCCACAATCAGAGAAATTTTTCCCATAAATGATAATCAGAGGGTGTAAAATAATAGTATATGCAACTTTATCTCAGCAATAAAGAATTTAAAAAAATCATTTATTTCTTTTAATTGAAATAATGCCACTAAGAAGAATCACAGAACCAAAAATTGTCAAAAACAAAGTAAGTACTCCAACAAAAGACAAAGTCCCAACAATAGGGAGAAGAACCCAAGGTTCATGCATAGTAGGATCATTTAATGATTCAGAAGGGAATAATCCTGAAAATAATAAAACATCTACGATTAAGATAACAGATCCAAAAAACAATAAATTCCCACCTAAACTCATTACAATATTTTATTGAATTGGTTGGGTTGATTAATCTTATCACTGAATTTGAAGTTAAAATGATTAACAACAAAGTTCCACATAACAATATAAAGAATTAAAAAATTATGAGATTGTGGAAACATTGGATTATTTGATAAAACAAAATGATCAAATATCTCAATCAATGCCAGAATGTGAAAATATCAACAGAGATGGGGAAGATGAAGGCAATCAAACTAAATTATAAAAATCAATTTTTGGCTTAAAAATTACAAATTCTTTCACCATATCAAACAGAAATATTTCAGAATCAACTTTAGTTCCAAACATTAAAGGGTATTTTTGCATATAATCTAGAAGAATTTTTTTTTCAACAGATAGTTCATCATTACCACGAATTTCTTTAAAAATATCAATTAATTTTTCTTTTTTGTTACTTAGTGGAGGAGGTCGACCATAGGAATCTTTAGTTAATAGACTATGATCAACTTTTGGAGCGTCAAGACCCAAGAATTTTGAAATTTCCTTATCAATATCTTGTTTGATTAATTCATTTTTAACATTTTTACAAAATTCAATAAAATCTTTTTTAAAATTTACAGGTAGATTGGATAAATCAATTAATTCTAATAATTTTTTTCGATCTATTAAAACTACATTTTTAATTTTAGCTAAATTTTTTGCAGATGAGAGAAATTTATTATTAGTAATTACAACAGACATTTGAGAATCATATTTTCTTGAAGAATCCAATACTCTTTGAACAGAAGTAAAAGTTAATTCAGATTCTGAACGAGTGGTTTGAACCGCAACACGATAATCAGATTGTTGTAACATCATATCACATCCATACTCTTTTGAACGATTTGTTACAGTAGTAGAATAGCCTAATTTTTTAAATAATTCAATCACAAATTCTTCAAATTCACGACCAGAAGTATTGTCAAATTTAGACAAATCATAGAACAAGTCCATAATTATTTATTTCAACAAGGCTATTAATTTCATTTTGACTTATTAATACCAAATAAAAAACATATTCAAATTGACAGAAATTCAACTAGAAGGTTCAGGAGGATGGGTTAAAGCAGATCTTACAGAAGAACAAGTAAAAGAATCAAAACTAGTTCCAAACATGGAGAAATATTTTTTGGGAAAACTTGAAAAACTAGACACAACAAAAATGATCAAACATTTTTGTAAACAATGCAATTCAGAGTTTGATGGTCCAACACAAATACAAATTGAAGAGAAGCCAAACGAAGCAGTTGCTGATGGATTAATTCTAATTGAAAGAGGACAATACACATGTCATCAATGTAATTCAATCATTGGAGAATATCGTGTTTTCCAGAAAAGCGAATAAACAAAATCAGATACTCTCAAACTTTTCTTAAATCAAAACGTATTCAATAAATACTGCAATTTTTTAGAAATGTTATGGCAAATATGAAATGTGTATCATGTGGAATTAGCTTCTTTTCTCCAATGGGATCAGACAAATGTTCTAGATGTGCAGGAAAAGAATCTCAAGGTTCTGAAGGACATGACTCTTGTGGCTGTGGAGGACACAATTGTTAACTCTTTTTTTCTTTAATCAAAAATATAACTAACCAAAAAAACCCCAATTATGACAAAAACATCCCAAGAAATGAAAAAATTAGTTGAAGAATTTATCAAAATTACTAATGTAAAATATGAAGATCAAACAGATAAAATTAAAGAAAAAAGTAATTTAGTTGATTGGCAATTCCATGTTGGTACAAATGTAATTGTCAGCAAAAATGCAAATAGAGAAGATAGAATACATGTGAATGTCAACATGAGATTTCCTCCAGAGGATTCAAAATTATTGGTTAGTAAAAATCCATCATTTTCAAAAGCATTGATGGAAATTAGTGAAATTTGTACAATTTGTAACATAGGACATCAATGGATTAAAGATGGAGAAACAATAGCAGGATTAGCAATATTTTCACACATAGATGAACATAACCTGGATAGAATTTCATTTCATAATATTTGGGATAATGTTGCCAGAGTTTCAGGACATGTTCAAAAAATTCTAAGATCAAATTTTAGTAATTTTTCTTCAAAAAATAATTTGTCAGATGAAACAATAGACAAATCCATGTACGGTTAAAAGAAATATCAAGAAAAATTATTTTCTTAATTTGATTTGTTGGTTAACTTTCATTGCAATTAATGCAGGTGCTGCAATGTACATTCCCAAATTCAATGCAATAACTGAGAGTCCTAGTCCTAAAACTTCTGATTCAGTTTCTGCGTTCTCCATGATTGCCAACGTTGAGAGCATTGGTGTCAATCCAAGTTTGACTGCTTCTTTGAATAGAGGGTTTTCACGCTCATAATCTGCAATGTACGGTGAGAATGCGTAATACAATTCGTTAAATGTTCCCATAAATGCTGAGCCAGATTCGGTATTCATTAATTGATTGTCACGAATTTCTCTAAGCATTTGGACTTGTGGTGCAAGCTCTGAGCCGTAAGCTGCTGTTGCAATTAGGCAACCTCCGCCTTCTTCAGATGAATTTACATTATCAGGGTTAGGGATAC
>Ga0233439_10002705_pt1 | contig 19525 bp, 15 predicted proteins | sample SI_123_September_6_FD_182713 | JGI IMG/M metagenome (GOLD analysis project Ga0233439, IMG submission 182713) | Seawater microbial communities from Saanich Inlet, British Columbia, Canada - SI_123_September2016_100_MG | ecosystem: Environmental > Aquatic > Marine > Inlet | place: Canada: British... | reverse complement strand
GCCCCATAAACTCGACGCCCAGCACAGTATACAGACTCTGCACCAGCGACGGCCATTGCCATTCCTTCTCGCTCGCGTCGCGCGCCCCCGACCGTTCGCGATCCTGTAGCAGCCCACGCGCTGCGCGCAAAATATCGCCCCGCGCCCTATCCTTCTCCCCGACCTGCTTGACGATCTCGGCGCACACCGGCCAGGCGTACTCTGCAAGCCCCTTCACCTTGCCCACCAACTGATCGTAGTTGTCGCTGCGATCCAAGCGCAAAAAAATCCCCGCCAACAACCCCAACAACTCCGTGCTATTGGGATTTTCCTCGCACAGTTGCTCAAAGCGGTGCAGCCGTGCCCTGAGCCGCTGCGGGTCAAAAGACAGTCTGAGCGGCTTGTCCGGAATCAGCTTCGCCAAGGCCTCTATCTGCGGGCGAATATCCTCTCCCAACACCAATTGCTCGCCGCCGGTCAATTGCTCGTATTGCAGCACGTAGACTTCGCGGTAGCGCGGATGGCGGTCCAATTTCTTAAGGAGCTGCCCCATCAGATAGCTCTCAATATCCGCCTGGTCCCGATCGATCTGCAAATAGTGGTCGTAAATGACATCGGCTAAGCCCTTCAGCAAGGCCTCATCTTCGTTGGTGTAGAGCGTCGCGTTGCCGATCTCGAAGCTAAACTGATGGATATCGGAAGTCCCCGCCAAATCTGCCAGCTTCAAAACCAGAAAGCGCTTCTGGCGAAAGGGAATCCGCGCAAAATCGAGATACCAACCGTGCAGTTGCTCCCCTTCGTGTTTGGCCAACAACCGGGTGAAATCCTGGCTGATGCTACCCGTCTGCCCCCCCGGCGGCGAGGTCGAAAAATCCTGTAGTTTCTTCTTCAACGCCACCGCCGGATAATAACCTGTGCCGAAATACTCTCCTTCGTTCCAACCAAGGCTCAAAAAACCGCGTATCCCCGGCTCGCCGAGTTCGACCAGCAGATCCAATAGCTTATCGGTCTTGCTCTGCACGCTCACCTTAAAACGCACCGCATCCTCCATATCGTGCAGGATCTCGTCGACCGTCTCCGGCTCGATCGAAATTCCGCGTTTCTCGGCGATGCCAAAGGCCGTCGGATGCACGATATCGCGGTCGATATTGTAGTAGGTGGGATACTGCAGATCAATGCTGATTTCGAAGCGCTTGTTGCTGGCCCACTTCCGTTCCAACGCCTCATCGAAAAAACCGTCGACGAGAACAAAGGGATCGGCCTCGATCGCCGCATCGCGGTCTAGTTCGTAAAATCGCTCGGCATAATGGGCAAAAAATGTGTTGAACTCGTTGTCTGGTTCGACGTCAGAGAATTTGCGGTGTTTGTTCAGCGCCATCAGCTGGTCGCGTACGAAGGCGCGACCGAGCGTATAGTGCTGCTGAAAATGCTGCTGCGCCCGCCGCATCAATTCGATCAGCAGATGATAATCCAATAGCGGCCACGACTCCTGGATCATCACCTCGCTGATCGCCCAGTAATCGTAGCCCTTTTCAGCGGCTGCTTCGATGGCCTTTTCAGGCATATAGATGGTCTTGCGGGTACGGCCAGTGTGGAAGGACTGGTGCTCGCGCACATGGCGAAAGACCAGTAGATCGTCGCTTTTGACCAGGGTCACGTTGATACCCCAATCCAATAACGCGTCGAGCAGGTATTCGGGCAGTTGCCGCACACCGCCATAGAAGAATTTGACCAGATCGTGGCCGGCGTGAAAACGTTCGAGCTTCTCGTCGTCGAGCAGCACTCCCGCCCTGAGTCTGGTCTGCTGCCCGAAGATCACCGTCTTGTGGTGGCCACGCAGCGCGACATTGACGTCCGCGTGGGTAATAACTCCCTCACGCAAGCCGCTATTAGGCCGCTCATCATCGGCTCGCGGCGCCTCCGGATCAACATCTGCGCTCATACGCTCAAGTATTTAGACGCGATAAAAAACAAAAATATTTCGCCAAAAATTTATCCGACAGGACTGGCAATAAAATGCACCAGATGCCGTGCCAGTTTACTCAAAACGCAATAGGCGAAAATCGCCCGGCTGCAATTCTATCTCCAGCTTTCGCTCCACTCGAGATTTGCGTTCAGAGACATCCACAACGAGCAATTGCTCACCCGTCGACACATCGACCACCCGTTCCTGTGTTATGGATAGTTCAACAACCTGCGCCCTGTCGGTCCGCCGATTGACCACCAATAAATGCGTTTCGCGTATGCCATCGCCAAAAAAACCGAATTCCAACTCGCTGCCACCAACGCCGCGCAACAGTCCATTCTCGGGCATGCTCGCCGGCCAACTCATCGCCCTGTGAAAATGCAAATCCGCCAATTCCTCGACGATGTCGTGCAAATATTGATTAATCGCCTTTACCGCCTGGTAGCGCTGGCCCCTTACCCCTTGCCGATCGACTAGCCCGCTATAACTCCAGATCGTTCCATCGCCGAAAACCTCGTCGCCCGATCCGTAGACGAAATACACGATGCCCGAAGCCCCACGCGACAACGCCAGGCCGACCTGAACGCGAATTTCAGCTGGCTTGGGTTCGCGATAATGAACGCGACCGTCGCGGACTTCACCGTGCACCTGAACGATCGCGTGCCAACGGCCAGCACGCGACAGGACCAACCGGCATACCCGATCATAGCCCGCCAGCAAAAGATCTAATTGCCGCGCGACCTTTCGACGCCCCCCTTGCCCCTCAGACCCTTCCACCGCGACATCGCTGCGAAACACATAGTGCTCGTGTTGGAAAATATTCGGCGGATCGTATCCTTGAAAAAAAGCATCCATAAAACCTTCGGCCGAACCACCCTTGCGTCTAAAGTCATCCACCGCAGCAACGGCCAGCGCCGGACGCAAAGGATCTTCCGCCCGAATTGCGCGAATCGCTGCAGCCATTGCCGGATAGAAATCCGGAGTATAATCTGGGTTGTCGATCTCATTTAATAGCAAGTAGCCCTGGACCGCTGCCAGATCACCATTTAATGCTTCATATTGCGCCCGCAACGCCCGGACGATGCCTTGCACCGTATCGACGAATGCCGAATCCTGTTCGCAAGCGCGCACAAAGGCATCGGGGAAATTACAAGTGGCCCAATTCGACAGCTTGTCGTGGTCACTAAAACCCTGGGGTTCATAAAAAAGCGGTAGTTGCAACGCCAGCCCATTGCGTTGGATAAAAGCGGCCGCCAACTCCTCAATAGAAAATTCATCGCGATTCGAATCGGCGAGCCAATCGACCGCACCGGGATCGATCGACTCCCGTGGGAAAAATTCGATCTGATTGAGCCCGAGGTCGCTTTCGAGATCGGTGGTCATCAGTGCTAAATCGCTGCGCCCGACCCCGAAGGGCAACCAAGCGCCGATCGTCAACGGCCCGACGGTGACCCCGCTGAGCTGGTGCGCTGCTGGACCGACAACGCGCTCGCTACAACTCAACGGCCAATAGACGAAAAGTAGGATGAGCAAGCGCCCCTCGATCGCCCACCATCGACGGCTCAGCCCCATCGTCAATTATCCCGCGCAACGGCCAATAGACGAAAACCACCGGCAGCCAATGCAACCTGCACCTGGTCATTCACCATCGGCAAAATCTCTCCTGTCGCCACATCGACAACGGCTTGCCCCTTCACCGCGAAGGCCACCGTGCGCTTTTGCCAGGTCCGCCGATTAACCACCAATACATGGGTCTGCCTTTCGCGATTGCCGAAGAGCCCGAATGCTAGATCTTCATCCGTCCCGAACAGCAACTCGTTTTCTAGAGCACCCGCTCCATAGAAATACAATTGGGCAAGCACTGGACTCAGAGCCTGCAATTGCCGATTGAGCGCCTGCACCGCCCCATAGCTCTTAGTCGGCATCCCGTCTCGCCCCACCAAGCCTTCGTAATAACGGGTCTGCACCCACTCGCCCTTAGCATTGCGAAACTCTTCCACCCCCGAACTATACAAAAAGTAAATTATACCCGACGCCCCCCGCGACAGCGCCAATCCGGCCTGCACTGAAATTTCCGCGGCCGAAGGCTTGCGATAATAAACCTTATCTACCCGCTTCTCGCTCTGCACTTGCACGACAGCGTGCCAGCGGCCCCACCGACCTTGCAGATATTCAGCGACTTGACCATAACCGGCAAGCAAGAAACTCAGCTTGCTCTGCAAGCCACTGCCCTCGGTCGGCACATTGCCGCGAAAGACATAGTGCTCGTGCTGGAAGATATTCGGCTGACCGCCCTCACGGAAGAAGGCGGCGGCGAAGGCCTCGCCATCTACATAGTGGTCAATGCGCCCGACCGTTAACACCGGCCGCAGCGAATCGACTCGCCCGATCGCATCGACCACCCCCGCCAAGGCCTCGTAATATTCAGCAGCATAATCCTCGTGCCCAACGAGATAACCCTGAAATCCCTCGGCGCCCGCCCACCGCGTCTTGAGCGCCTGCACCCTCAAGCCCACCGAATCGGCGAATCCCGCGCCCAAAAAAGAACGCGTCGCCCAGTTTTGCAATTTGTCGTGGGGAGTAAAGCCAGGTGGCTCGTAAAAGACGGGCATTTGCAGGCCGTGCGCACGACAAAAGTCCATCGCCCGCGCCTCGGCCGTTTCCCCATCGAATTCGCCGCGCTGCAACCACTCGATCTGATTGAGCCCTAACCCGGCTAAGAGCACCTGGTCTTGCGCGCTAAAACGATAGCGGTCTAGCCCCGCCGGCAACCACGTGCCAAGAACCAACTCGCCGACCGGCACCCGCCCGTGACGCGCAGGTTGCGGATCAACTGCGCTACCGGATGCAGTCTGTCCCCCGTCCGTCTCTGCGCCCGGCCCACATCCCAACCCGACCAACAACACCAGCAACCAGGGACCATACGATTTCACGATTTTAGCTTCGGGTTTTCCACGTGGCGCAGGCGATCGCGCTTGGTCTTCTTGTCCATCGCCCGCTCGAAGGATTCCTGCAAATCGACCCCGGTCTGGTTGGCGAGGCAAACGAGCACGAAGAGCACGTCCGCCATTTCCATCCCGAGATCATTCTCCTCCCCGTCCTTAAAACTCTGTTCGCCGTAAGTCCGCGCCATCAAGCGCGCCAACTCGCCGACTTCTTCCATCAGCACCGCGGTATTGGTCAGCTCGGAGAAGTAGCGCACCCCGATGGTCTTGATCCACTCGTCGACCTCTCGCTGACAGCCGCGCAGCGTCTGATCAGGCATCGACCAACTCGTAGGAAATCGGTTCCAGCCCGTCGGCCCGGCGTTGATCGTTGACCTTGTCGAGTTGCCAGGGCACTGCCGAACCGTCCGCGCGGAAGCGCTTGTAATAGCCGGCCTGCCCGTCTTTCTGCCTGAGTCGGGCGACGGGCATCAACACCTCGGCCGGCCGCAGTTGCGCCAATGCGTCTGCGGCCAATGTCGCGCTATTGGCCAAATCGACGACCTCGATCTCATGGATATCAATGGTGCCCAATCCGCGATCGCGGGCAAATTGCAGATAGGGCGTCTCCAGCGGGTCGAGTCCCATCAGATAGGTGGCCACCGCATCTACATGCACTTCGTTGACCCCGGCGACGGACCAGCCGAGCGGATAATTGTCCCCCTCGTTAAAGGCAGTGCCATCGCGGCCAATCAGCCCGTCGACAACGCTGATCCGCGGGATCTGCAGACCGCGCAGCGCCACCAGCAGATCGCAGAGCTTGTGGTAGAAACGATCCTCGAAGAGACTGTAGCCGGTCTCGGTGACCCGATAGAGCTCTTCTTCGCTAAAGCCTTTGTCCACCTCCTGCACCGCGCACAAATGCCTCTCCGGCTTGGCGATAATGCCCATCAGATTCTTGATCGACAAGGTCGTGCAACCCAGGTTGTGGCATTTGGCCAGCGGAGCGTTTAAAAAGAAAGCGCAATCGGTTACCTCGCGGTAAATCGGATAACGCTCAAAGACTTGTCCATCCGCAACTTCGACGATGCGGGAATCCTCGTCGGTATTAAGCTCCTCGAGCCGGACGCCCCGCTCGTCAACCATCGCGCGATAACCGCATTTTTCCCAGGAGTGCCCCGCTTCCTCGTTTTCACCGGACTGCCCATCGGCGACCACCAGGCTCGACGCATCGACGCCGTGCTCGATCAATGCGTCGAGCAAGCCGCCGACAAAACCAGGATGGGTGATCACGCGTTTTTCGGGCGGATAGAGCACCGTGGCATTCGGTTTCACCAGTACGGTACCTTCAGCGGGCAATTCCACCTCCAGCGCAGCAAGCGTGCGATACGCCAACTCGCGATAGGTCTCAAAGGGCGCTTCGGCGCGATCTATCGGAGTGCGGGCCAGATAGACTTTATCGGGATCTATTTGCATCGGGATCTCCATTTCATTTTTATTACCGAAATAATCGCCAGCAAACAAAAAGCGGTCAAGGATGCTAGAAACCCTCGACCGCCTTATTCACTATAACCTACCCACTTTTAAAGTCTTTCGAGATCCGCTCCCAAGCCCCGTAAACGACGCTCGATATGGGCATGGCCCCTGTCGAGTTGATAGAGATTGTGGACCCCGGTCCGCCCTTCAGCGGCCAAGCCGGCCAATACACAGGCCGCACCAGCGCGAATATCCATCGCTTTGACCTTGGCCCCCTTGAGTTGAGCCGGACCGCGCACCAACACCAAGCGATCCTTCTCCGGCAGAATATGGGCGCCAAAGGCGCGTAGATTCTTGACATGGCCCAAGCGATCCTCGAATACCGTCTCGCGAATATAGCTATCGCCCTTCGCCGCGCAGGCCAAGGCCATCATCCCGGGCTGCAGATCGGTCGGAAACCCGGGATAAAAGGTCGTGACCACATTGATCGGCGAAAGCTCGGTCGGTCCGCGCACCCGCAGCCACTCGCCTTCTTCGATCGTTTCGACCCCCATCTGCTGCAACTTGGCTTCAAAGACATACAGATGCTCCCGCACTACACCTTTGAGGATTATATCACCGCCGGTAATCGCGCCGGCCATCATCAACAACCCGGCGTCCAAACGATCGTGCATCACCGTATGCTCGGCGCCAACAAGCCCTTCAACGCCCGTGATGCACACCTTCCGCGTCCCGGCCCCCTCGATCTTAGCACCCATTTTTTGCAATAGCGCCACAAAATCGACAATTTCCGGATCGGAAGCCGCATTTTCGATGATCGATTCGCCACGGGCCAGGCACGAGGCCATAACCAAGTTTTCCACACCCGTATGACTGGGCAAATCGCAATACATAAAGGAACCGGCCAACTCTTCGGCCACCACGTCAATACCACCGCCGGCCACGCCTTCGACCTTCGCGCCGAGTCGGGCAAAGCCGCGATAGTGATAATCAGTAGGCCGCGAACCAATCGTACAGCCCCCCACCTCGCTGATCCAAGCGCGACGAAAACGGGCCAATAAAGGCCCGAGAAAAAGTAACGAGGCACGAAAACGGCTGGTCAATTCCTCGGGCAGCCGCGTCTCGGTCACATCCCGCGTATCGATGACCGCGATTTCTTCGCTCAAATCGTAGTCGATCTTCGCGCCCAACCGGCGCAAGACCTCCATGGCCACCAATACGTCTTTGACCGGAGGCACCCTGTGTAGAACGGTCTTTCCCTCGGTCGCCAATAGAGAAGCCGCCAACATCGGCAATGCCGCGTTCTTAGAACCTTGCACCACGGCCTCGCCCTCGAGCTTGCGGCCGCCTTGCACAAATAGGACTTCTGCAGAAGCCATTGTCTATCCTGATTTTATGACTGAGAGTAAAACGGGTGGGAATTTGTTGCCAATATAGAGGCAGGCGCAATTCTCGTCAATCAGCATTGCACATAAACGCTTGTCGGCTTGACAGATAGACCCGCCTTCCTATATTCGACCATATTACAACCAGCGATTTCACCCAGAGTGAATTCGACGTCCATCACGCCAGAAAGGAAACCCCATCATGGCTGAAACCCCCAATATTGTCGCCTATTTGAAACCCGTCTGCGGCTGGAGCAATAGCGTGCGTGAGACCTTCTCCAAGTACGATCTCCAGTACGAGGACAAGGACATCATTAACAATCCAGAAATTTACGCCGAAATGGTGCAGAAAAGCGGTCAACCCCTCTCGCCCTGCGTCGAGATCAACGGTCAGATGCTGGCCGACGTCGACGGCAACGAGGTCGAGACTTGGCTGGTCGAAAACGGGGTAGTTGAAGCCGCTACCGCCTAATAACCGCACCGGCCCACAAATATATTTAGCGCTGCCGCTCCCCTTTGAGCGGCAGCGCTTTTTTTATCCCGCCACGATCTGGCTCAACTCGCGACGCAACGCCTCGCAAATATTCGGCTGTTCGTGATTGAGCGGTCCGCTCGCCGCCCGGCGAATCAGGGTCAACGCACCCAATAGCCGTCCCTCGTCCTGTTTGAGCGGCAATACATAATTAAAACCGAGCATCCCGCTCGCCGCCCCTTCCAACATAAAGGGTACCGCCCCTTGGGGCAGCGAACTTTCTTCATCGGCGCTGGCCTGTCCCATAATCAGCAGCGCCGAAGCCCCGGCGCCCTCCTGTCCGGCAAAAGAGCGCTCGTCATCCTGCTTTAGCGCACCACGCAAAATATCGGCTCCCGCTCCGGCGACATGGCCCAATTCAGGCGCACCTCCTGCGCCGATACGCTCATAGACAATGGTGTCCGCCGCTTCAATCTGCAGCAGCAACTCCATTCCCTTGGCCACCGCCTCATCCGGCGGCATGCTCTGGAGCGACTCGATAATATGGGGCGGAATTTCAGCAGGGTCGGGCATATTAAACGGTATGATCGATACGGGCATGAGATATCCTTGACAAGATTAATGAAGGGAGCTTATTTTTACACCTGTTATTGGCTGGCTCTTTAGCTCAGTAGGTAGAGCAGGGGACTGAAAATCCCTGTGTCCCCAGTTCGATTCTGGGAGGAGCCACCATTATTATAAACAGCCCTCCAGCTTCTGCAAGCTGGGGGGCTGTTTTGTATTTATAGGCCACATAAAAGTTAACTTGACTTTCGGTCAATTTTAAAGCTATATAATAACAAGACCTTATAGCCACATTAGCCGGAGTCCTACCCCATGTTACGCCCGATGGACCTCCAGGACAACTTCTCCAAGGCCCCGTTAGTGGCCCGCGAGCAGAACATACAACAGCTCCGCCCCACCATCACTCAGCACAACCTCGCCCAGCAAGCCGACCAGGAGCATATCCACGACCACAGCCGCGTCCGCGAGTCCGCCGGGGCCGACGAGGCGCAAAATCGAGTCGACGACCACGATCGCCCACCCGGACAGCAACAACAAAAAAAACGCCAACAACCCGACCCAGTTGAAGCAAAAGAAACCCCGCGTCCTCGCATCGTCGGCGACGGGCATATAGACATCACTGTCTAAAAAAAGGCCCCTCAATCGCTGGAACCCCGATCGTCCCCTGTTACAAATAATATCCTCTATACAGCACGAGTTATTTTTTACTCGTCTTCATCCCCCGAATATTCGTCAAATTCACTCGCCATGTCGCCGCCAACACCACCCGTTTGTTCGTAATCGTCTTCATCCTCCTGCTCCAATTGCATAATCTGTTTTCGCAGCTTGTCGTTTTGCAAATTAGTCGCCGAGAGACGCTCGCTCATAATCTCGACGATATTGTCTAAAATGCGAACATGAATGATTTGGTTTGAGGCCAAAACGGACAATAATGCATTTCGCGCGATAACTACCGCGACCGAACGATCGACGGACGATATATTCGCCGAACGCGGCTGGTTGGTAAAAACACCCATTTCCCCCGTAAGCATACCCGGCCCGAGATCCCCCAACTCTTCGCCCCCAGCGCTGGTGACTACCATCTTACCCTGCAAAAGCACCAGCATCTCATCGCTGGGCTCGCCGATGCTATAGACTTGCTCGCCAATCCCGTACGTCTGCGAGGTCCCCACTCGCAACAAGCGCTGGATATGCTCTAACTCTAAACCTTTGAATACCGAGATCTTCTGTAATACCTGCATCAAGCGATGTTGCTGTTGGTTCATCGAGACCTTCCCTTCGCCTCTACCGCGTTGCCTTTTTGTATCGCGAGCCGTTAATTTACCTTCCTATACATAATCAACTAGTCACGATCCGTCAAAGAAATATACCTTGCTATCAACCCACCGCGAGGCGCTATCGCTGTTCAACCGCGACGTGCGGCTGGTCCTCCTTAGTCAGGCCCTGATCGGCTTTACGATCTTTGGCGGAGTGTATACGGTCCTGCTCAACCTCTATTTACTACGACTGGACTACAACCCGCTATTGATCGGACAGATCAACGCCGTCGGCGCGCTGTCTTTCGCGCTATTTAGCATACCCGCCGGGCTCTTGGGCGATCGCTGGGGCTCGCGCCTCACCATGATCGTCGGCATGCTACTTTCAGCGCTAGGTTTTGGCTTATTGCCGCTGGGTGAGTTCGTGCCGCCCGCCTCGCAAACGACTTATATTATGAGCACCTATGCGCTCGGCGTGCTCGGCAATACCCTCTTCCTCTGTAACGCCATCCCCTTTCTAACCTTGATCAGCCCACCGCAACTGCGCAACCACGTGTTCTCAACGCAAGTCGCCCTATGGCCATTGGCCGGTTTTGCCGGCAGTCTCTGTGGCGGCCTGTTGCCCCGCCTCTTCTCCTCGCTGCTCGATTTGCCCGACAGCCATCCGGCCCCCTACCGCTACCCGCTGCTTTTGTCAGCCGCCGTATTGTTAGTCAGCGCTGCTGCCATCGCGGCGACCCGTCCGCAGAAAGTAAAAAAGGCGCAGCGCACACACCGCCAGCAATCGCCTTTTCCCTTCGCCGTCATCCTAGTATTGGGCATCACTACGCTCTTGCAAATGGCCGCCGAGAACAGCATCCGCATATTTTTCAATGTCTATATGGACGACGGTCTCGGCGCTTCGACCACGATGATCGGGGGCCTGACAGCCGCAGGCCAACTACTAGCCGCCTTCACCGCATTAGCCGGACCGGCGCTTAGCCAACGCTTCGGCCGGGTCCCGGTCATCACCTTTGGCGCGGCGGCGATGGCGCTGTGCCTTATACCATTGGCGATGGTTGGCCATTGGGCGATGGCCGGCGCGACAAGTATGGCGCTGATCGCGCTCAGTTCCATCCGCCGTTCGGTCTATATCGTCTTCCAGCAGGAAATGGTCGCCGAACGCTGGCGGGTGACCATGAGTTCGGCGCTGACGATGGCCTATGGCATCAGTATTGCCGGAATCTCGCTGGGCGGCGGCTGGCTGATCGAAACATCGGGCTATCCGGCGCTATTTGGAGGTTCGACACTGATAACCTTACTCGGTGTGCTTTGTTTTCATATCTATTTTCGCACGCCTCGTGGCCAGTACGCAAATAGCCCGCCAGAATAACTTCCGGCGGGCTATATACAAATGCAACGAGATCTATAACACTTTGATCAGCGTCAACCCCTCAACCGACGCAACCGCCTCCGTCGACCCAAATACCGCGACCCGCCCGGCCTTGGCAACCTCATCCAATACTCGCGCAAAGTTCGCAAAGCCCTCGGCATCGGTCGCCAGCACCTCGTCGCGCATTTTTTGGCGATAACTGTCGTCGATCCCGGTCAAGTGACGAACCATCGAGGTATAGCCCTTTGCGTCGGGCAACTGATAGGAGTCGAAATCGCCGATCGTACCGATAATCGCCTTCGTCAGCTCGTCCTCGCTGATCGGATGCTCGCGCAAAAAAGTGCCGCTCTGGTCGTAAACTGCCAGCGTCTCCCGCACATTGGGGTCGCGGTAGGAAACATAGGATAGCACCCCGGAAAACGGATCGAAAGAGCAGAAAGCCCCATAAGCCCCGCCCTGGACCCGCACCCGGTCCCAGAGCCAAGTCGTAGCCAAATAGCGGGTAATCACCGACGACGACCCGTCGAGCTCATAACCCAATTCAAAAAGATTGGCCGCCTTGCCCACATAGTTGACCTGCGCCGGAGCCGTCAAACCCTCATCGACCGCGATCAGATTCGGCGACCAGGTCTCAAGTGCACGCTCAGCAACCGGCAGCTCCTGTAAAAACGAGGCCAGCCGATCTTCGAAACCCGCCCGATCGGCCCCGGACAACGTCGCATTGCACAACATGCCCTGTCGGTTGAGCAAAAGCGTGCGGATTCGCTCTAAGCGCGCCTGCACCGCCGGCCAATCACTTTCGATCTCTTCGACCAACTCGCGCAAAAAGAACAAATAGCTCAAACCGCGCATCTGCTCGGAGATCCACCCCGTTTCGTCGAATTGCGCCCTGAGTCGCATCGACACCACCCGGTGACCGCCGGGCACCATTGACGACTCCTCACCGGCCCGCTCCTCCAAGGCCATCTGCAACAAGCGCTCCTTGTCGTCAAAACGCCCTTCGAGCAATACATCCCGCATAATCGCCATCAAGTTATCGGCCCGACCGACCATCGACTTACCGCGCAAAAAGAGCCAGGTCGCCGCCGGCCCACCGCCGAGCCTGCTGCCCACTAGCGATTGCGCCCAAACTCCGCCGGTTTCTGCGCCGATCCGCTGCTGCAACTCGACAAAGTTCTCGCGCTGAGTCCCCATCTCCAATAACGCCCGTCCAAAAAGCGAAATATAGGGCAACAATTCCTGCGGCAAGACCCGCAGGTCAAAGCCGACGTCGAGATAGACGATGCCATTAGTAAATAGATCGTGGTGCAGCACCGGCACGTCGGCGACCTTCGTCTCCTCAATCGGCAAGACCTTGACTTCGCGTTCCAGGTCGCTCAACTGCAACCGCGGCAACTTGGCCAGATCCTCGGGCGCATCAGGTTCTTCCTGAGCGCGTTTCAACTCGGCCGTCGCCCGCACTAAGCCTTCCAGATCCTCGCGGCTCATCTGCGCGCGTGCTTCGGCCAGACGCCGTTCTTCTTCTTGCTCCTGCTCAGCCGCCAACCCGGCATCCGGCGCGAGCACTACGGTCGTGCGGTGGGTATTGTCGATCAAGTGGCGCTGGATCAAGTTTTCCAGGTAGCGATCATCCGCCGCCAGCTTCGCCCTTAGTGCGACGAACGAATCCTCGAAGCGCAACGGCACGAAGGGATCGCGGTCGTATAACCAATCCGTCAACATCTTGAGCATCATCACCAAGCCGCGCGGATAACCGCCCGTATTGTTTTCCCGCAACCGGAACTCGGCAGTGTGCAGCGAGGCCTCGACCATACCGCGGTCAATGCCATCGCGCGCCAAATCCGCCAAGAGTTGTAATATCAGCGTCTCGACCGCATCAACATCCTCGGCTTTGACCCCCTTCAACCCCGCGCCATACACGTATTGCGCCAGATCGGTCTCTATCCCGCTGCCGGTCAAGTCCTCGCCCAACCCCGAATCGATCAACGCCTTGCGCAAGGGCGAACCCGGCGTGCCGATCAGCGCGTGGTCGAGAATCTGCAAGGCTCGACGCTCATCGGCGTCGATGTCATCGGTCAACAGCCAGTTGACCGTGACAAAACATTTGCTCTCCGCGCCTTCATCCCCGCCCTCGTCAACAGCGTAGGGGAAACTCAGCTTCTGCGGCTCAGTAAAACGCGGTTGCGGCTTGACCGTGGAGTCAATGACATGCGGCTCGTAGTCCGCCAAATATTCATCTAATAGCACGAGCCGGCGCTCCGGGTCATCGTCGCCGTAGAAGAACACTCGGGCGTTGGACGGGTGATAAAAATCTTCGTGAAAGCGCTTGAACTGCTCAAAGGTCAGATCTGGGATATGGCGCGGGTGTCCACCCGAATCGACCCCGTAGGTACTGTCGGGAAAGATCGAATGCTGCGCGTGCTCGGCCAGGACCCGCTCCGGATCGGAATACGCACCTTTCATTTCATTGAAGACCACGCCCTTATAGCTGAGCGGGTCATCGACGTTTTCCAGTTCGTAATGCCAACCCTCCTGTTCGAGGACCTGGGGCGTAATCCGCGGATAGAACACAGCATCGAGATAGACGTCGACTAAATTATAGAAGTCCTGCAGATTGGTGCTGGCGACGGGATAACAGGTCTTGTCGGGGTAGGTAAAGGCGTTGAGGAAGGTGTTGAGCGATCCTTTGACCAATTCTATAAACGGTTCTTTGACCGGGTATTTGCGCGAACCGCACAGCACCGAATGCTCAAGGATATGGGCGATGCCGGTCGAGTCGGTGGGCGGCGTGCGGAAGTTGATCCCGAAGACCTTGTTCTCGTCTTCATTGATCAGCGAAACCACTTCACAACCAGTGCGGTGGCGATAAAACAAACCACGCATATTGAGTTCGGAAATTTCTTCATCGCGCAGAAGTTCGAAATCGTGCATAAAGTCCTCTTGAAGAGTAAGATACCTGAGAGTGGCGCTAGCGCCGCTCTCAGGTATGGGGATAACGCCTATGAATTAACAATTGCCCGACCTCGGCAACAAGCCACGAGGTAGCCGATTAAAATTCAGCCACGGCAAACTGCGGGAATTCAGATCTAAATGGAAAATAAAAATCCGCACATCAAACCAACCCCCAGACTCGGGCGGCCGTGCCACCGAGAACCCATTCGCACTGGTCTGCGCTAAGGAAAGAAAAGCCCTCCCTGACCAGCCGTAGTTCATCGGCCAAACTCAGCCAATTGTGCTTGGTGCGGTGGTGCCCAGGATAACCGGTGCCCCACAACGAACGCTCCGCACCAAAGGCATCGACTAGCTGTCGAATAAAGGGATGGATATCGGCGAAGGGGAAATCCTGTTCAGACCGGCCTTTGACATCCGAAATTTTCACGTGGATATTTTCAAAACGCGCCAGTTCGACGATCGGCGCGAAGGCCTGCTCGCCCTCTTTCAGATCGGGATAGCCCATATGGTCTATCAGCAACTTCATCTGCGGGAAACGCCGGGCGATCTCGGCCACCTGCACCGCATCATTCGAATTCATATGGAACTGCACCACCGCGCCCAACGCGGCCAACTCTTCCCACATCGGGCCATTCTGCTCGGTCAGCAGGATCTGTTCTTCCGGATAATACATCGGATGAAAACGGAAACCCACCAACCCGCGCTTCTGCATCCAGTAGCGCACTAGGCCGGCATTGTTCGGATCCTGCGGGTCGATCATTCCATGGCCGATCAAACGGTCGGGGAAGCGCACTACCGAATCGGCCATATAGCCATTGTCCCAAGTCGACCAACTGGTCTGCACAATAACCGAATGATCAACCCCGTTGGCATCCATATCTTCGATCAGTTCGTCGGCGGTGGCCCGTTCGTCCGGTTCACTCTTCCAACCGGGAGCCGTCGGCCCAACGGGATAACGCGGTGGATCAATTTCCCAGATGTGCACGTGCGTATCGACAATCATGCGCGCATTCCTCCTTATTGAAGTTGTCACGGTAGGGCGATTTTGCCCAAAACAGCCGGGCGCCTAGCCCCGGTAGCGGCTGGCACATTCCCGGGCTGCCCCATTAAGGTCTCATTGGCCAGCACTGCAAAGGTCAACGCCTCCCGCGCGTCCGGATCCACGCCCAACTCAGCAAGCGAAGCGATCGCCAAACCCGGCAGGGCTTGCTGCAAACCCGCCATCATCCGTGGATTGTGCACCCCTCCGCCGGCGACCCATAAACCAGCACAACCCGCCGGGCAAAAGCGCGTAACCCCCTCGGCGATGGACCGCACCGTAAATGCCGTCAAGGTCGCGACCAGATCGTCCTCGTCCCATTGCCCGCGCGCCAAGATTTCCGCGAGCATCTCCCCCCCGAACTGCTCGCGCCCCGTCGATTTGGGTGGTTCGCGATGCAGAAACGCGTGTTGCAGCAATTCGGCGAGCAAGCCCTCGTCGATCCAACCCCGTCCGGCCCTTTCCCCATCGCGGTCAAAACGCTCCCGCCCTCCGCTAAAATGCGCAACGGCCGCATCGGCCAGCATATTGCCCGGCCCCAGATCAAAGGCCAACCCCGCGCTAGGCCCAGCCGACAACACCGTGACATTGGCGATTCCGCCGATATTAAGCAAGAGTCGGTCTTCTGTCGGGTGGGTAAAGAGCCAAGCATCGACCAGGGGTACCAAGGGCGCGCCTTGGCCACCTACCGCCATATCGGCCGGGCGAAAATCCGCGACGGTCACCACGCCGGTTCGCGCGGCGATAATCGCCGGTTCGCCGATTTGCAGCGTCGCCCCGTCGGCCGGCAAGTGCCGCACAGTCTGCCCATGCGACCCGACCAGGTCGATCTCGGCGGGTTGCAGCCCCGCCTGTTTTATTATCACTAGCGCCGCCTCGGCAAAAGCTTCGCCCATCGCGACATTAGCCCGACACAGCGCATCGAGTGAAGCCCCTGCGTCAAAAAGCGAAAAAACCTCGTGGCGCAATCCGTCGGGCAATGCAACCGTATCAAAAGCCAGGATCTCTTGGCGCGTATCGACCCCGCTTCCGGTCAACTCCACAACTACCGCGTCAATGCCGTCGACCGACGTGCCCGACATCAATCCAACTACACGCCGCCGTTTTTTCGCCGCCAGTTCAATCAGTCTGCGCATCATCCGCATCCGTAGCGACGACTACCATCGCGAAAAAAACGGCGAACACCAGAGCGAAGCGGCCGGAAACCATCGACGCGTCACTCAGCCCCAGCACGGCCATGCCCGACATTACCGCTACCGCACCCGCAGCAAAAACCTGCACCTGCGAATCCCGCGTATTTTTGAACGCCCGCCAGGCGCGTTGAAAAACCCGCCAATAGAACCAGGTGAAAGCCAATAGCCCGGCCAGCCCCATCTTCCACCACAGTGCCAAGTACAAATTGTCAACCGTCCCGGCCATGATCATCTCGGGCTCAAGGGTCTCCGGATCGATGCTCAGAATATTGAGCATTGCCCCTTGGCCGTGGCCCAAGAGCGGATGCGCACCGATCGCCTCCAGTGTCGTCGCATAGGAGAGCAGTCGCGCCAGGATCGGCGCGTCGCGCTCGTAGTCGATAAAGGTCAGCGAACGCTGGAAGGCATGGGCTCCGATCGCCGCTCCGGTAAAACGCTGAAACAAGGCCGTCACCCCCACCACCACCACCAGTAATCCCACCACTAGCAACGCCGGTTTCCAGGCGCTGCGCTCGGCGCGCGGAAGGCTAAAATGGCGCAGCAGCGCCGAACACAAGATGCCCACCCCGACCGCCACCCACATCCCACGCCCCACCGTCAGCACAAAAGCAAGGCCAATAGGCAACATCACCACCACCAATAAAGGACGGCCATAGCGTCCGGGGTTGTGGATAAACTGATTGGCCACCAATAAAATTGCCAACGGCAACACCATCCCCTGCAAACGCACGACCCGCACAAAGCGCGTACCCACCGACAAGTCAATCGCCCCCAAAAATTCGAGGATATATTCGCCTCCGACCACCACGCCGCAAAGCACTAAGGCCGGCGCGAAAAGCTCGAGTACCGCTCGGCGATCGACAAAGTTGGTGACGAGGAAAAAAACCGCATAATAAAAGGGATAGCGCACATCGCGCAGAATCTGCGAACCCGAATGGCCGTGCGCGACCCCGACCGCCACCGACAGCAAGGTCGCCGCCAGCAAGCAGAGCACCGGCAAATCAATCGCGGTCACCCGCAGCCGCAAACCCCGCTTATACACTAGGTCGATCAAGGCGAAGAGACAGGCGGCCAACAAAATGCCCTCTTGCAAACGCAAACCGCCGGGCAAGGCGAGCGAGAACAGTAATTTGACCGGCAAAACGATATTGAGCACAAGGGCAACCAACAAGGTGCGCCGCGGCGAAAAAAACGTATACCCTGCCAGCAACAGACCGCCGCTTAGCGTCAGAGCCAGCGCCATCGACCACAGATTGGGGATTGCGATGCAGAGGATCTGTACCACAACGACACCGGCAATAAGCCCCGGCGTGGGGCTGGCAAAGCGCTCGTGTAGTTGCATCAGACCGGTCTCCTGGCGACCAGCAGATAATTCCAGGCGTCGCTTTCGACTCGGTGCAACCGATCCAAACCCCATGCCAACAACTGAATCAACGCGAACATCGCCCGAACAACGGGTTTTAACGGCCCTCGCTCAAAACGCCGCAGATAATAACAGAATCGCACTCCAGCCGTCACCCAGTAACCGGCCATCGGGCGCACTTCAACAGGCTGTAAACCTACGCGACGAGCTAGGTGTTCTAAACCATAGCAAGTAAAACGAAAATAGTCGTGTGGCGCTTCGTGCAGACCCCAGATATGGGGAGCGGTTAGGATCAGGTGGCCGCCGGGTTCAAGAACTCTCGCCATCTCCGCAACCATCCGCCAAGGCTCGGGCACATGTTCGAGGACCTGTGAAGAGAAGACTGTGGCGAAAGCTTTATCGCGGAAGGGCAACTCCATACCGCTGCCCCATACGTCGGCCGGAGCATCGGCATAGCGCACTCGATCGAATTCGAGCCCGGTATAATCAGAGAAAAACTCCGCATAGGGCCGACGACCGCAGCCCGCATCGAGCACCCGACCGCGACCATAGCGACCGGCGGCCTCCTGCACATAAGCGCGGTTGATCCGCTCTACCAGCCAGTTTGCAGCAAAGGGCCCCATTCAGGTTTAGTGCCGGTCACGCGCCGTATGCGGGTAGTAGTCGGCGATCTGTCCCTCGGCGTCGATCACATAAGAGCCCGGATAGCGAATCGTCGTTGGACATACGTGCCCAGGCACCGCGAATAGATAACTGCCGATCTCGGGTTGTGGGTCGGGCCAGCGAAAAATGCCGTGTTCTTCGTTTTGGCCGATAAACTCGGCATGCGGGTTTTGCAGCAATGTAGCCCGGCGCGGCAGCGGGCCGTCATCGCTGATCGCCTTGAGCCCCAAATCAGTGGTAATAGTCTGCTCTCCATGGTGCCGGTCGACCACCTGCGTCAAAACCAGCGCAGCCCACTTAAAAGGCATATCCGGCAACAAACCACCATAACCGGTGTCCCAATAGATGCAAGTGCCGGGCGAACCATGCATGCCTTCGGCCCGGCTATAATAAGCGAAAGTAAACGTGCTGCCCCCGACAATGCGCGGCACGGCGAATCCTTCGGCCTCCAGCGCCTGCTTCAATTGATTGGCGTCGTCGATATGCCGCTGTGCCGCCGCCTGGCGTTCATCTAGGTCGGTGAGATGTTCGTGTCCATCGTAGATATGCAGGCCGCTCGGTTCCAGATGTGGATGCTCGGCGATTTGGCGATAGAGACCCCGCGCGTCGGCGAGGGACACGCCTGTCCGGTGCATGCCCGCGTCGACATCAATCATCACCCGTAAGGTCTGTTGCCGCTCGCTCGCCACTTCCCCCAGAATCCGCACATGCTGCGAGGCGCTCGCGATCGCGCTGACCACCGCCTCGCCCTGTGCCAATTCGGCAAAGCGCTGCACTTTGATCTTTTGCGCCATTGGATAGGCGAGGATCGCCTCCTTGGCCCCCGCGCCGAGCGCAAGTTCGATTTCCTTCAGGGTCGCGCATTTAAAGCCCGCGACGCCCGATGCGAGTTGCTTGCGGGCGACAGCTTCGGATTTGTGC
>Ga0233439_10002704_pt1 | contig 19525 bp, 15 predicted proteins | sample SI_123_September_6_FD_182713 | JGI IMG/M metagenome (GOLD analysis project Ga0233439, IMG submission 182713) | Seawater microbial communities from Saanich Inlet, British Columbia, Canada - SI_123_September2016_100_MG | ecosystem: Environmental > Aquatic > Marine > Inlet | place: Canada: British... | reverse complement strand
CTCAGCAATTCGCCCTACAGATGCCAAAGCAACCAAGCCCACACGAGCTCTAGCCATCGCATCGGTCAGCAATTCCTCAGAAATATCGTTCAGAAAAACTTGTTTGCCGTGCGTAGCCAATTCCAGAGCAATTCCATGCCCAAGCAGCCCCGCGCCGATAACAGAAACGGTATGGAATTTTGATTCTGACCCGCCATCACCGTCGGCTAAGTAATCGCCTTCGTTCGAACCTTGGGGAGAAACTTCAGCAGCCGAAGTCGCTACCGAAATGTCGCCGAACAACTCGCCAGCAATCACCTGAACCAGATCCCAACCGATCTGCTCCCATATCTCGAATGGACCACCAACTGCCCAACGCCGACCAATCGAATTTTTGATCACTTTGTCGATATCAGCAGCTGAAACGACATCAGCCTCAACCAACGCAACCGACTCGCGATAAATCGCCGCCTGCAACCGAAGCGATATTTTTTCTACTGACTCAACGCTCAACGAAAACAACCCGTCCTAAACAAAAAGGTGCCCACTGGCACTTACACGGAGTAGCCGACTGATCCGTCTTCTCGCATTGGGATGACTTGCAAGTTACGTGGCTCGTACGCCTGCGACTGGAAGCCTTCGACTTCAAGATCGATACCGATTCCCGGAGCATCTGGAACCGGAATGTATCCACCCTCACGCTGCCAAGACGAATTGAACATAGCGTTGAATGGCTGCTCGTCTTCCTTCGAGTATTCCTGCGTAAGGAAGTTCGGAATTGATGCATCAAGGCTGCAAGCCGCAGCGGTCAACACTGGTCCCAAGAAGTTGTGAGTCACAACAGCTGAATGCCACGATTCAGCAATAGCGGCGATCTTCTTTACGGCAGTTACACCACCAGCAAGTCCAAGATCAGGACGTGCATACTGACTTCCGCCAAGTTCAAACATTTCTCGGAATTCCCAAATAGAGTGCATTCGTTCGCCGTTAGCTACTGGAAGCGTGGTTCGCTGAGCAACTTCTGACTGCGACTTGATCGAGTCGATCTGCACAGGGTCTTCGTAGAACATGGGCTGGAATTCAACCAGCTGTTCAGCAAGCGCAATAGCAACCATCGGCGTTAGCTTGCGGTGCATTTCGAGAATGATGTCGCAATCGAGACCCGCACCCTCACGCATCGCTGCAACATTCTCACGAGTGTCATGAATCAGACGAGGAAGCGTCATCGACTGAAAGCCGTCAGGAAGCGGGTCGGTCTTGATAGCCGTGAAACCATCTTCAACAGCTTCCTTCGAATTCAACATCAATCCCTGAGAAGTAGTTCCCTGATCCGCAGCGTCAGGACGAACTCCACCCATCAGCAAATGCAATCGAATCTTGTTGCGAACCTTGCCACCCAACAACTGCCAAACAGGAGCTTCGAGCGCTTTGCCTTTGATGTCCCAAAAAGCGATGTCGACCGCGCTCACTGCGCCAGAAAGCACGGAACCACGGAAAGGCCCCATTCGGTACATGTACTGCCAGTGGTGTTCGATATCTAGAGGGTCTTTGCCAACGAGATAGTCAGCGAATTTCTTCACCACTTGATCAGTCGCTTCGAGATAACCCCAGCAAGCCGACTGTCCTACGCCAACTAGACCGTTGTCGGTGAATATCCTGACGATCTGGCTATTGCCAGCAAGTATCGATTCAACTCGTTCGATTTTCATTATTTAATTCTTTAGCTCTTGAACTTTGGGCTGGTTAGAAGATTCACAGGCAACAAATACGCTTCGGCGAAGATGATACCGACTATTTCGACCGCATCTCACCAATTAAGGCAATTGTTGAAGCCATATCAGTCGTTCGAGGGTGCTTTTCATAGCCCGGATGACCGTTGTAACGATCGATCAAGATAGGTCGCAAACCCGCCGCCTCCGAGCCAAAAATATCCGATTCCAACTGATCGCCCACGAAAGCGGCTTCACCCGCCGATACTCCAGCCTTCACCAAACCCGCTTCGAATATTCGCCCATCAGGCTTCTCGACACCGGTCTCACCCGAAGTAACCGCAAAGTCGACGTGACCCGTAAGCCCCATATCGTCGAGCAGTCGCTGGCTTCCCGAATTCATGTTCGAAACGACACCAACAATAAATCCCAATTCTCGAAGCCGATCAAGTCCTTCGATCACATCAGGAAACAGTGCGATTCGATATTCCTGCTTGCGAACTTCCGCCCATATCTCGCCAGCTAAAGCCAGATCTACTTCATGCCCAGCACCCTGCAGTACAAGTTGCTCAAACCGAGCGAAAAACGCCCACTGCTCGTTTCCGTTCATCGTTCGAACTGGCTTTGTAGCGTTCTGGCTAGTCATAAATTCATCGGCCATGTGATAGCCAGCGTCGATCCCCCCGGTGGTCACCGATAGCCCGAATCGCGCAACAGCCTGAGATTGAATCTGCTCTCTCGGAGGATCAAATCCTGCGAGCGTGCCGTACATATCGAACAGCACAGCCTTTAGCTCGGGCATTCATTGCTCATTTCGTATCTAGTCATATCTGGAAAATAATTCATCAGTTTATTTCAACGATTCAATCGGCTGAACGGTCAATACAGCCGCACCAACCCAGCTTGCCCCTGCCGCCTTTAGAACGCTTGCCGCGGCCTGAACAGTGCTCCCTGTAGTGAACACATCATCGACCAGCAAAACCCTCTTGCCCAAAACTACTGATTCATGCCGAGTATCTACAGAAAAAGCTCCCTGTATCGCAGTTTTTCGAGCGGCTGCCGTAGGTTGTTCCGATTGAGGAACGGTATTTTCTGCTCGAATCAATACATCGCTATGAAACTCAAGCCCCATTCGACGAGATAGCTTCCGACCCAAAATTTCCGATTGGTTGTACCCGCGAGATCGCAAACGAGATTTATGCATCGGCACCGGCAGTATCAAATCTGCCTCACTTCGATTCATAGATTCAACGTTGAACATTCCGCCCAACACACCAGCCAACGCACGAACATCGTCGAACTTGAACGCCCTCACCGCTGTACCGACGGGCGTTTCGTACAAGAACGAACCATAAAGACGGTCAAGAGACGAACCGTCGATCACGCAGCGTGTGCAAGTACCCGGTTTAGCCAACGGCTCCGCGCACTTTCGACATACATCCTTCGATACGGCGGTCGAATCCCTAATGCACAGGTCGCACAGCAGCGAACCGTCTTTTCCGCAATGCACACACGACTGCGGAAACACGAGATTTAGAGCGCTAGTGGTAATTTGTCGAAGAACGGTAATCAATTGCGGTATTAGTACAAAATTTCATGGCGAAAACCTGCCGAAACGCCCCACAAGGTGTAAGACCGCACTAGAATAGCGAAGTACCGGGCTGGGTTCCGGTAAGAAAGCAATATCCGGGTTCGAATTGGGGGACACGTGGAACTTACTATCACCGCCAACAACACGACTCTTACAGACGCGATCAAGACGTATGCAGAAAAACGACTCAGCATCCTTGATCGAAGATTCCGTGATCCGGTGCCTGTATACCTGCAAATACGTAAAGAGCAGACCCAGAAGGAAGACGAACGGTTCATCGCTGAAGTAACTATCAGATTGAACCGAGGCGTTATTCGAGGTGAGATGCGAGGCGATTCGCCTTACACCGCCGTCGACCATGTTTCCGATACGGTCACTCGCCAAATCAGCCGCTACAAGAATCGCTACTCCGATAAGAACCGTCGTTCGACCGAGGGTGGCCTTGGAATGGCTATCGCTGAACAACTCGCCCAAGAGTCAGTCAGCGAAGTCGACGATAGCGGTATCACGACTCTCGAACACGGACAGCTAGTCCGAACCAAGCGTCACGCTATGGCATCTGAGACGGTAGAAGATGCTGCGGCCCAAATGGAACTTCTCGGTCACAACTTCTACGTGTTCCGTAACAAGGAAACCGACGACATAAACGTCGTTTACCGAAGGCACGATGAGCACTACGGTCTCATCGTTCCCGAAGACGCCGATTAGGCGAAACTGCACATCAGAAGTCCTCTCCTCCCGGGAGAGGACTTTTTCGTTAACTGATAGTTCAGAAACATAAACACCACACCTTCTTCTCGACCGCAACGATAGCGGAGTGGAGAGACCTCAGTCGATGTGGAAGCTGCAATTCCTCGAGAAGAACGTTTGCACTCGCCCAGTTTCAATCATCTGGATAATGCCGCCGCCCGGGATCCCTCTGTTCCGCTATCGCTCCAATCGGGACGAGGGAATGCGGCTGCGAAAACAACACCCAGCCACTTACCTGTTGGGCGTGTACTCGTAGATAACCACTGGCGTATCAAGCCCGTCGGCGATCATTTCCTCGGTTGGATAAACCTGCACTAAGCCATCGATATCCATCTTCTCGAACTTCTCGAGTCCTGCCGCTGGATACTTCGCTCGCTCCATCTCACCAACGTAGACGTACTTAACGTTGTACTTATCGAGAAGTCCTCTCGCCGTGATGCGTATTGTCGAATGGAAGAACCTATCGACCTCGATACGTCGCTCAGTAACCGTTCGTGCGTATCCAACACGTTGCTGCCTCTGATGCCAGTCCCAACCGATCACCGATGGCAAGCCCGTGTAAATCGAAACTCGGTTGCCCCAGCGATACTGGTCGCTCAAACCCTCGACGATCACTGGCGAACCTTTGATATTTAGTTGCATCCAGTCGATAGCGTCGAAATCGTATTTGAGAGTTAGCGGACCTTCGTGATCGACGTAGGTGACCGTTTCCATATAGGCCATTCCATCGAGAGCCAGACCACTGAATTCAAATCGCTCGGAGTTTCGATCACGCGTGCCCAGAACCGGATAAACCATCACACCTATCACCAGCACCGCCAGCAAACCCAACCAAACCCCACGTGATGCACGCACGTTGCTAAGTGAAAGCTTTCCAGCGTCGCCCAAGTACCAAAGGAAGTACGCCGAAGCCATTGCAAGCAATACCCACGCCTGCAAGTAGAACTTGAACACGGTGTTCATCCGACCGATATCGTCTTTGACGGTGAACATATCGACGCCCGCAGCGAGGGCCATAGCCATCGCCACCATTCCAACCGCCACCAGTGAATATCTCGCACCGGGAACGCTCGTACGGTAGGCAACAACTCCGGCACCAGCCACCGACGACCCAACGATCACCGTGAAAGCGATCGTTGCGAATCCGGTAAGAGCCAACGTCGCTACCGCTGCAGCAACCATCACCACCAGCACATGCCAGGTCCAACCAAGAATTCCCGAACCCGGCATAGGGGCGTTCGTCACGCTCGCCAAAGCGTCAGTAAGTCGCTCTCGCCACATAAACACGAGCCAACTTAGTATCGATAGCAAGAACAACGAATGAATAACGATGTATCGCCACAATTCAGTCGTGAATTGGCTCTTCAAAACACCGTTGTTGAAAAGTTCGAAGTTGGAATGGAACGGCAGGTAAACGATGTGCCCAACTACCAGAACGAACACCGAACTAATCACGCCAACAACTAGTCGCTCAATGACGCTGCGACTCGAGGAAAGTAGCTGGCCACCAACCAAAAAACCTCCGGCCAACAGTAGCTGAGTCGGAAAATCCCAAGCGTTGATCGTACGAAGCGAACCAACCAGCACCCCAAGTACAAATAGACCCGCCAGCGATTCCAGCAGTGGTCGCTTTCTTCCAATACGTAAATATGCTGCGATAGTCGCTGCCAGAGCCGTAATCGCAATTGGAATCGCTATCAAATGGGCATGCAGATCAGCGAACAGGAACGTGAAGAATGGGAATTCGGTGATCTCATTTCCAGGTGACCCCGGAGCCATCATTCTCGAACTACGCCAAAAGTCGAAGAATCCAAATTGTTGTTCTTGGAAGAATTTTCGAGATACACCTTCGAGCACCTGTAAAAGACCATCGATATTCCCGAATACGGCCACCATCAACACCGCCGCTAATCCGGCGTACACAGGAGATTTTCGTGACCATGCAGGAATGCGACGTGCACGAAGTGTGAGTTCAGCCAAGCCGCTGACTATCGAATACACGCCTCCGATTGTCAGCATGAACAAAAGCGGTACAGCCAAGTTGTAAGCGACTGATGGGACGATTCCAGTAAATCGAATCAGCGTGGCGATCAAGAACTGCCCAAAGTAGTAGTAGTTCAAGTAACCACCGGCGTACCACGGGTCGTAAGGCGGAATGGTCGATGACTTCACTACCGCGTTCAAATACGCGAAGTCCATCGGCTTCTCGCCACCCTTCCACGGGTGCCACAGATCGGGGTTTGCTGCTCGGATCAACAGGAACGCCACGTATCCAACTATCAACAGGACTTCCATCCGGATGATTCGGCGCTTGTTCGCACGAAGATGATCTACAAGATCGCTACCAGTCGCTCGCATCGTTAAATATGAAATTGCAGCAAGTAACGCCAGCGCCAGAAGCACCGCAAAGAACCTGAACTGAATTACGTTCACGCTAACCAGCAGCCAAGTGGTAGTCGCTACCAACAGCAAGCCCAGCGGCTTGGCAAACAGATATCCACGATCTGGCCACGGCCTAAAGACAACAAATGCGATTGGCAAAACTACCAACGCAAACATCTGAGCCGCCGCGTACCAAACAACAGGAGTTAGCCAATCGGGCATCCATCGTAGGAACGTAATATCGCTCCATGTTCCACCCGATTGCTGATCTTCAGCACTCTCCTCGGAAAGTAGTAGCCCGACATGCGGGGGAGGGAACCCGCTAGTTCCCGGACCCAGAGCGCCAATCTCAAGCATCAACCTCTGAGTCGAATAGCCCTCAACATTTCGGAAAACAAACGTCTGCGGATGCTCATACACCGAGAAGCTTTCGTCAGCCCAACCAAAGCCAGCGTTGAAGAACCCGTCGGAAGGCTTTTCGAATCCCTCAGGAGCACCGAAATCAAGCCGTGCGAACGGATCTTCGTAGTAGTCAACTCCCAGTCCGCCGACATACCGACTTCCCGAATACGCCAACTCGTACCCGAGTTCGCCCGAGAACATTTTTTCGTAGAAAGTCGACGTGATCGGATATCGCTCTGGCAATCGAGGAATCGTCGCGTACAAGCGGTTGCTCAGCAGAACAAAATAGTTGGAGCCCGACAACAGCTCTGTCAGCTGATCAAACTTCTGCGGGTGCTCGTCGTTATATAGCTCGGCACGATCATGCATCCGCAAGCCGATCACATTCGGAATGCCCTCTTCCCAGTGTTCCTGAACCACCTGCTCACCCGGAGTAGCGTTCTCACGAAGCCAGCTTGAAACGTCGTTCAGCGGATGCTGACCTGAGTAGACGTTCATGAACGAAAGAGAATAGTGAACCGTGAATATAAGCACCAAAGCGATAGGCAACGCTTGAAGCCATCGTCTGTTCGGCTGAAGCGACTTAATAACCTCGAACGACCACCAAAGCATTCTCGCCCCATACAAAATCAGGAACGGCGTGATCGGCATCATGTACCGCATGAACTTGACGTCGAACCAACCCGTAATCAGCAAGTACGGCAGCACCCAAGCCAGAATCACAAGATCAGCTTTGCGCTGTGCCAACACCCCGGCTATTAAAGCCCCCAGCAGCCCAAGCCAAACCGTTATGCCTAGTACCGGACCCAACCCCCAAGTACCCAGCTGAACCATTTGATAGATGTACTTAGGTGTCGAGTCATACTGCCGAGTGAACGGGAAATCGACTTCTCGGCGAACCATTTGCCCTTGCGTAGATATGTTGTCGATGTACGTTTTGAAATCGAGGAACATGTACGGCTGCACCACTATCAAAACAGCCAGCGCTACAACTCCCATCAGCACTATGTTTTGGTAGGCGGTCCACTGTCGCGAAGCCGCTGAACCAGAGCCGATTCCATCTGACTCGTACCGATCACCCTTGCGAGATGTCGCATAAATCAGGTGCGCCAGAATCAGCGCAACAGCCAACGGCAGCACCGAGAATTTCGTGGCGACTGCAAACGCGAACATCACGCCCGCCAAAACCGAATCTCGCTTACGACCATGCTCGGCTATTCGTATCGAGTAGTAGATGGTCCCGACGATGAACGTCGTCATGAACGTGTCTACAGCAAAGAAGTGGCTTAACTGAATCTGCTGCACCGCAAATGCAGAAAGCAACGCGGCAAGTAAACCAACTCGCGCGCTAAATACAGATCGACCAATTTGAAATATTAGAAATATCGTCGCTAAATCAGAAATAGCAGAAAGCGCACGACCCGCGTACCGCAGATCGAACATGCTCATCCACTTATACGGAGCCACCGCGTACTGAACGGCCTTGAGCGCGTAATGAGGCAAGCTGCCCCAGTTGAACGATCCGGGATTTAACGTACTGGCTTGAGGATCGGTCAGCTTCGACCACTCATCACCTTCAGGAAATTGAAGGTTGTACACCTGCGACAGAAACGCTCTTTCATCGGGATGAAACAGCCCACCTTGATCCCAGTTGATTCCGTAAATACGAAGCACAACTGCAACAAGCAAAATCAACGCCAATGCATAGCGCGTCGAATTCCCAGACCCTAAGAAAGTAAAACGTCGGGAACCAGAACCATCAGATAATTGGTCTGATGGAAGATTGTTGATTATGAAGTCCGATCCCTGCCTCGAACCGTCCGCTGGCGAAATTACGCCAAGGCTCGCGTTCGAAGATTCGGTTTGATCGGCACTCTGAGCTTCACGCATGAAGAGGAATTCTATCGGTGTGAACGATGCTCGCGCTGCAAGATTTCTACTACTCGATACGCATCACGAACGAATATCGACTCATCCGCTCTCCGTAAGTCGACAAAAAAGGAAGTTTGACCCGCGTCTTCCCCACATCTACGCTTGATTCCGGTGCTTTTTCTTACGCACTAGAAAAAATTACGGAAAGTCAGCAATCCCACTTGGCCACATCTGAAACTCAGCCGCTCGTTACTAATTCGTTCGATCGAACAGTTCTCCCCAACGGCCTCAGGATTCTCACCAGCACTATCCGTCACACCAACGCCGTAAGCATCATGTTCCTATTCGGAGCAGGCTCACGGTACGAAACACCTGAACTCGCAGGAGCTTCACACCTTTTCGAGCACATGCTCTTTAAAGGAACTCCCGAACGCCCTACACCTCGACAGATCTCCGAAGTAGTCGAAGGCGTCGGTGGAATGCTCAATGCGTTTACCGATAGAGAAGTAACGGGTTACTACTGCCGAGTAGCGCAGCCAAATTATCGAGAAAGTATCGACTTGCTTTCCGACATGACGCTGAACTCATTCTTCAAAGATGAAGACATCGTCAAAGAAAAACAGGTTGTCTACGAAGAAATTCGTGCTTCGTACGATTCACCGGGTGCACGAGTATCGATGCTCCTCGATGACCTACTCTGGCCAGATCAGCCAATGGGGCGTGATATCGCTGGCTCAGTCGAATCAGTAGGCGCAATTACACGCGAACAGATGCTCGAATATCTCGAAACCCAGTACGTAGGTTCCAACACCGTGATCGCGGTTGCCGGAAATATCGAACACGCTGATGTAGTAGCGCAACTTACAGAACTACTCGGAGGACTTCACGACGGCGAGATTCTCCCAATGTACCCACACGAACCTAAACCCGTCACAAAACGGGTTGCATTGGAACACCGTCCAACCGAACAGGCCCACATTGCGTTCGGCATGGCAGGACTCTCTAGCGACGATCCCGACCGGCACGCACTTTCGATCATGTCGGTGATCTTGGGCGAAACCATGAGCAGCCGCCTATTTGAAGAAGTTCGCGAACAACGCGGGCTTGCCTACGACATCCACAGCGGTGCGCACTTCTTTAGCGACTGCGGAGCGTTCGTTGTTGAATCGGGAATCGACCCCGCACGTGTCGATGAAGCCATCCCGGTCATCCTTAACGAACTCAGCAAGATACGCGATGGCGTAACCGAAGCCGAATGGAAGCAAGCACTCGAACTCACCAAGGGTCGAATGATGCTTCGCATGGAAGAAAGCCGAGCCGTATCGAGCTTCCTGGGTATTCAGGAACTCCTTAAGAACAAAGTCGATACCGTTGACGAAGTTCTCGCCAAAATCGCCGCAGTAACCATGGAAGACATCAAGCGAGCTGCGAACCGGGTGATCAAATCCGAGAATCTTGTTCTTTCTATCGTCGGCCCATTTGAAGATGCCGACCACTTCGAACAGATGCTCACGTTCGAATAACCGGTTCGACGACCAAGCCGTGCTTCGGGATCGATTCTCTAGCCAATCAGACAATTCGAACATGCCGTAATCCGGTGGTTCCCGAACGCTAGTCGATAGCGTGTTGTTGATTAACGGTTACGAAACGAATGATTAAAAATTCGTAAAAATCGGCAAATGCGTAAAAAAAACGCTAGGGCTCGATAAAAAAACCGGCGTAGCTTGCTAAACATGTTGACAAGACAAGCACCTCCAACCGACTTCAAGTGGCAGGCAGATAACATCCGTGCTCTGCGTACCCACCTTGGACTTTCACAAACTGCGCTCTCCCGAGAAATTGGTATTCGGCAGCAGACGATCAGTGAGTGGGAGACCGGGATGTACGCACCTCGCGGAGCATCGGTCACCATTCTCACACTGCTAGCCGTCAGCTCGAATTTCCAATTCGAAACAGACGCAAGCGACAACGATAAAGTTCGTCCACTACTGGCTGAACAATCGACACCACGCCCTTCGCAGGGATTGGCACCACGTCGCCTCGCAGATTCTGGCCCAGTGTCAGCACGTGCAGAACAATCTGCTCCAGCACAGCGCCTAACGTTTGAAGCAGCAAAAGCGGCTCAGACCGATCGCCGAACTGGCACATACAACTCAAAATACTTCGAGTCTCCACCGTCAGCAGCGGTACGTCGACTTGAAGTACCTATGTAAGCACCACTCGCTTACGTAAACGAAACCCCGCCTGCTGAAGTTCCTAAAATCACAGGCGATGCGGGTTATCAGCGGCGGATGGCTTTGACACCCCTGTTCCTACACGAATAGGATTGCGCCACTGATCAACGGAGAGATCATTTGGCGACGCGTGCATACATTCTCATCGAAACGGCAGTTGGCACAACCAACGAAGTTTCAAACTCCCTCAAAGAGATGGACATGATGAAAGCTGTCGATACGGTCACCGGACCTTTCGACATCATCGCAGTAGCAGAAGCCGACGATCTCCCAAGTATTGGCGATCTGATCAGCGACGGTATGCATGGCATCCCGGGCATCGTAAAAACCGTTACGTGCCTCTCAGTCAGAAGCTGACGCACTGAGAGCTCTGGTAACACCCGGAGTCCCAAATATTGCGTTTCGAGTTCACTGCTGAAGAATCAAATTTTAAAAGCCAGCTAAGCGCGTTCCTCGATGACGTGCTGCCCAACGACTGGCACGGCCCCGCCGACGAATCACGCGACGATCACTGGGAACTGAACCAAGAGATCAAAAAAGGACTCGCTGAACGTGGATGGCTCGTTATGAGCTGGCCAAAGGAATACGGCGGCGCCGATTCATCCCCGATGATGAACACCATCTTCGCCGAAGAAATGGCGTATCGCCGAGCACCGGGTCACGATCGCTTTGGCACTCGCATGTTCGGGCCCACCCTTATGCGGTTCGGCACCGAAGAACAACGCACCAAATACTTGGGGTCTATCGCACGTGGCGAGATCCAATGGTGCCAGGGATACTCAGAACCAAACTCAGGATCCGATCTCGCCTCACTGCAAACAAAAGCAGTCGAAGATGGCGACGACTTCATCGTTACTGGTGCCAAGATTTGGACTTCACTCGCACACCGTGCCGACATGATGTTCATGCTCGTGCGAACCGATCCCGAAGCACGACCCCACAAGGGTATTTCTCTAATACTCGTCGATATGAAATCGCCCGGAGTCGAAGTGCAGCCAATCGTAAACATGGCAGGAGTCCACAGCTTCAACCAAGTAGTTTTCGATCATGTACGAGTTCCCAAAGCCAACTTAGTCGGCGACCTAAACGACGGCTGGCGAGCCGGTATGACAGTTCTTAACTTTGAACGATCGGGCATCGACTACGCAGCATGGGCACGAGCAGCACTCGAAGAGCTAATCGACTATGTGAACAGTGACGACGCAGAAGTAAGCGCCGCCAAAACTGATCCGACCGTGAGAGTAAAGCTTGCCGAACTTCACATGGAAGTCGAAGCTGCACGACTCATGTGCTACGACGTTTCGTACCGCCAGGGCAAAGGCGAAATTCCATCGTCAGAAGCCTCAATGAGCAAGGTCGCTGCGTCTGAGGTTTATCTGAAAGTTCTCGATTACGGAGTCGACTTACTCGGCATGTACGGCGTACTCGAACCCGGGTCCGATCAAGCCGAACTGCAAGGTCGCTTCTTCAAGATGCGACTGTTCTACACATCAGGACCAATCCTTGCAGGTACGAACGAAATCCAGAAGAACATCATCGCCCAACGCGGACTTGGACTACCTCGCAAATAATGCTGGGTAAATAGGACAAAAAAACTTGGACTTCGGACTTACAGAAACACAAGAACTCATCAAGGCTTCGGCAAAAGAATTCCTTGAAGAAAAATCTGACCCTGCAATCGTAAGAGCAGTTGCCGACGGCGATTCAGAAGCAATCGCCTCGCTCTGGAAAGACATCGTTGAACTTGGCTGGCCATCACTGACAATCTCAGAAGAACACGGCGGAGCAGGGCTCACGTTCAGCGATCTTGCAGTGTTGCTCGAAGAACTTGGCGCAAGCCTCGCCCCAACGCCTATCGTCGAATCGTCGATCAGTTCGTGGACCATCGAACGATTCGCACCCGACGCCCTAAAAGCCGACCTTCTTCCGAAAGTGGCTGAAGGCGACATTCTCATCACTCCCGCAATAGTCGAACGTGATGCCTCGTGGAATCCAGAAGATTCAAAACTAGCCGCCACAAAATCAGGATCAAGCCTAGTAATAACCGGTGAAAAACGATTCGTAGCGTTCGCTGAACAAGCAACCCACGCACTAACTCTGGTGAGAACTGATTATGATGAACCGGCACTCATCGTGGTGCCTATTTGGAAATCCGACGGCGTTGAACAATCCCCGCTAAAGCACTCTTCAGGCGTTCCAGTTTCGTCACTATCATTCAACGAACTCGAAGTTCCTGAAACCAACATCATTGCAACTGGCGACAAAGCTATCGAAGCTGCCAACGAATTAATCGCCGCCGGCGGTGTCGCTCGTTCAGCGCAACTCGCTGGATTAGGTAGAGCAGTTGTCGACGCCACAGTCGAATACACCGCCAATCGAGAACAATTCGGCGTGCCTGTCGGAAGCTTTCAAGCTGTTCAGCATCATCTCGCCGAAATGGCAATATCTGCGAAGCAAGTGAATCATCTAGTCCACTCGGCGGCATGGAGTTTCTCACAAGAAGGATATTCCGTTGATACCGCCGCACAGGCGAAAATCGCAGCAAGCGACAAAATAGCCGCGCTATGCTGGACTGCACATCAGTGTCACGGTGCGATAGGTTTCACTTGGGAACATGATCTGCACCTTTATACTCGCAGAGCACTAGCGTGGAAAACTGACTACGGTGATTCGACGTTCCATAAATCAAAATTAGCGAACGCGATCGGGCTATAAGGAATAAATACTTATGTGGTGGACCGCAGAAGAAGAAAAGAACCAGCTAAGGCAACAGGATTGCCTGTTTTGCAACATCGTTCATGGCGATATGCCTTCGACCGAGATTTACTCAGACGATCAATGCATGGCGTTCAACGACATCAACCCCGTTGCGAACGTCCACGTACTAATCGTTCCTCGTGACCACGTTACGTACCTCACAGGTGCTACTGAGCAACACGAACAGTTGCTAGGCCACCTCATGCGTGTCGGCGCACGAGTCGCTCGACAAACTGGCATCTCAGAAGGCGGCTACCGTCTTGCAATGAACCAGGGTGTCGACGCTGGTCAGATAGTCGATCACCTACACATTCACGTGCTTGGTGGCGGTTTGCTCGACAAGCTCGGCACACCGCTCGGGCCATCGTAATCAACCGAAGCAAACCACGAACCGTTCGGCATAAAAATTCACAAAGCAAAAGGCTGGTTGCTTAGTGAAGGTCGGACTGCTCGCCGGAACCAGCTATTCGGCATTTAGATATCGCGAATATCGACTGTTCTGGATAGCCGCGGCATTTTCCAACATCGGAATGTGGTCGCTCGTATACGGTCGACTCTTCTTGATGCGTTCGCTCACCGGCTCTGAGCTAATGCTCGGGCTTGTAGCAACCGCTAACCTTCTACCAGTGCTCATCTTTTCGATGTGGGGCGGTGTACTTGCCGATAGATTCAATCGCCTAAAAATCGTTCGGTTCACGCGATTCATGTTCGCCGCTGTAACCCTCGGCACTGGCGCACTGATCCAGAGTGGATCGATAGAACCCTGGCACATCCTAGCGATATCAGCGGTAACTGGAACACTGCTCGCATTCGATATTCCATCCCGTTCCGCGATGGTCGCAACCATCGTTCCAAAAGAACATCTTGCAGGAGCCATAGCTCTCTACTCCATAGTGTTCGGCGCAGCCGCCATCGTCGGCCCAGTGCTGATCGAACCCCTCGTATCCAGCTGGGGCTACGAAGGTCTGTTCTACATCATCGGTACGTCATACGTTCTGACCGTCATCACATTGCTGATGATGAAGACCACTGGACACAAAGTCGCGTCAACAAGCCGAACTGCAATCGACGGCCTGCTACAAGGATTCGCCTACCTTAAGAAACAACGATCTATCTCATCCGTCATTCTTCTAGGTATCACGATGGGGCTTTTCGGATCGTCATTCGACACACTGCTTCCAGTGTTCGCCGACGAAATTTATGAAACAGGCCTAGACGTCGGTGGCAGGTTATTGCTGGGTGCCGGTATCGGCGGACTCACAGCCACAACGGCTATCACGCTAATCGGCAAACGAGTTCGTCCCGCTCTATACCTAATCGTTTCAGGAATCGGACTGGGCGCAGCTCAGCTCGCATTTGCGCAAATCGACGTAATCGAATTCGCTATTTTCATAGCGGCCATTATTGGCGGATTCAAGGTAGTGCTCGGAACAATGAACACTACTGTGGTGCAAACACTCGTCGATGAAGAGTTCCGCGGTCGAGTAATGAGCATCAACCAGCTCACGTGGGGAGCTTCGGCACTTGGTGGGTTAATGATGGGCTACATGGCACAACGATTCGACGCACCATTGGCAATGACTTTCGGCGGAGCAATCGCCATCCTCGCCACCGTTCTGGTCGGTCAACGCCTTATCCGTAGCTTCGGAATCGGATCAAAACCAATTCAAAACTCCGATACTCCCGCCGAATCTTCAAGCTGATCAAGTTGCAAGTGAGCCAAAAGCATCGCTTTCAGCGCTTTATCGCTTAATTCTCGCGGCACTCAAATCACAAATTATTAGTTGCTACATCCCCTCTCTGTGGGCATAATGAGCGCGCTCACCTCGGGTTCATAGTTGTACGGTTCCCGAATGGCCAGCCCGGATATTAAAAATAGTTCCGGGGTTTCTTGCTGATATTTCTGTGTTGCCAGCTTGAATAATCTGAATAAACACACGAAAGGAGAGGGCGCTTGCACCCGTTTGCATACGTTGCCCCAAGCACGGTAGCTGAAGCTGTAGCCGTGCTAAACGAACATGGTGATCGAGCTCGACCAATGGCCGGTGGAACCGACCTGCTGGTTAAAGCTCGCGCTAACGTCTGGGAGCTAGATGCCGTTGTCGACATCAAGAACATTCCAGAACTTATGAATCTTTCCATCGGTAACGGTGGACTCAGCATTGGCGCAGGCGTGCCTTGCTACCAGGTTTACGACAACAGCGAAGTTGCTGCTGAATACCCTGGAATTGTTGATGGAGCATCCATCATCGGTGGAATCCAAGTTCAGTCTCGTGCTGGCCTCGGCGGAAACCTCTGTAACGCTGCTCCGTCTGGTGATGGCATCTGCCCACTCATCGTTCACAGCGCTGTTGCAAAAATCTCAGGTCCATCTGGCGACCGAGAAGTTGCTGTTGAAGATTTCGCAACTGGCCCAAGCCGAACGGTTTTGGGCAAGGGCGAACTACTCGTCAGCATCGAAGTACCAAAGCCTGCTGCAAATTCTGGCGCAGCCTACACACGCTTCATCCCTCGAAATGAGATGGACATCGCTGTAGCTGGTGTTGGTGTCTTCGTTCAGCTCGATTCTTCGGGCAAGAACTTTGAATCTGCACGAATTGCGCTTGCATCTGTAGGCCCAACTCCAATCCTTGCATCTGCCGCTGGCGACAGCTTGGCAGGTAAGCCAGTAAACGACGAGACAATCGCCGCTGCTGCCGCTCTTGCTAAGGATGCTGCGACACCAATTACCGACATGCGCGGTACGGTCGAACAGCGAAAACAACTCGTAGAAGTGCTCACAGGCCGAATGATCAAACAGGCCGTTGAACGGGCTAGGGGATAAAGATAACCATGACAACAAACTCCCCAAGCAAAGTTCACGTAACTACGACCATCAACGGTCAGCAGCACGAACTACTCGTGCCTGGTTACATGAGCCTGCTCGACACACTCCGTGAACTCATTGGCCTCACCGGCACCAAAGAAGGCTGTCTCGACGGCAACTGTGGTGCTTGCACGGTCAGCGTTGACGGTCGAATCGTAGACTCCTGCCTCGTTCTCGGAGCAGAAGTAAACGGCAAGAACGTCGACACCGTTGAAGGAATGGCAACTCCAGAGGGTCTTCACCCTCTCCAGCAGGCATTCCTCGAAGAGGCTGCTCTCCAGTGTGGTATCTGCACACCGGGCTTCCTCGTCGCTGCTAAGGGTCTATTGGACAACGAACCTTCACCAACCGAAGGTCGAATCCGACACTGGCTCGCAGGAAACCTCTGCCGCTGCACTGGCTACGACAAAATTGTCCGCGCCGTACAGAAGGTAATTGACTAAGACGTAACACCAGATGGCTGCCGACCCAACAAAAAGTCGGCAGCTCTCTAAATAATCTGGCCCAGCCGAACTTAGGCCCGGAGAGAAATTATGGTCGCAACATTTGAGCCCAAAACTGACTACAAAGTAGTTGGAACACGCCCAATTCGACACGACGGATACGACAAAGTAACCGGACGAGCGATTTACGGTGGAGACATGAAACTACCCGGATTAATCTGGGGAGTGATGGTCAGAAGCCCGCACGCGCACGCCAACATCAAGTCGATCGACACCTCAGCTGCCGCAGCTATGGAGGGTGTATTCGCCGTAATCACCGGGGCAGACATGCCTAAGGCACCGAGCAAGCTCGTTGACCTAGGTGAAGGAAACATCAACTTCAAGTGGGCATCAAACAAATTGATGGCCGATGACAAGGTTCTCTACCGCGGTCATCCTGTCGCAGCTATTGCAGCTACCGACAGGTACGTCGCTGAAGAAGCCGCTCGTAAAGTGGTTGTTGAGTACGAAGTGCTCGAATCAGTCACCAACGTAGTTGATGCTCTCAAGCCAGATGCACCAATCATTCTTCCTGACATGGTTGGTGACGATCTTGGTGAAGATGTAACGAACACCAACATGGCGGCTCACGTCCGACACGAGTTCGGCGACGTTGAAGGCGCTTTCGCATCTGCATCTCACACCATTGAGCGCGAGTACAACATGCAGATGGTTCACCAGGGATACATCGAACCCCACAACGCTACGGCAACGTGGGACGAAGAAGACCGGATCAAGATTTGGACAAGCACGCAGGGTGCATTCCCAGCGCGAACCCAGATCGCCGGAATTCTTCAGGTTGATGTTTCTCGAGTGAAAGTAACACCAACAGAAATTGGTGGCGGGTTCGGAGGAAAGATCCCGGTCTACCTCGAACCTATCGCCGCTCTTCTGGCTAAGAAGTCACAGCGCCCTGTGAAGATGGTCATGGAACGAACAGCAGTGTTCGAAACCACAGGACCTACACCGGGTGCTCGAATGGTTATCAAGCTCGGAGCCGACGCCAACGGTAAGTTGACTGTCGCTACTTCCGACATCTGGTTCGAAGCTGGTGCCAACCCCGGCGCCTTCATCGGCCCAGCAGCAATGTGTATCTACGCTCCTTACGAAATCGCCAACACCCGCATCGACGGTTGGGACGTTCTCGTAAACAAGCCAAAGGTTGCTCCATACCGAGCACCAGGTTCGCCTCAGGTTGCTTTCGCAATGGAATCAGCTGTCGACGAACTTTGTGAAGAAGCCGGCTGGGACTCCTTCAAGTTCCGTGTCGATAACGCTTCTAAAGAAGGAACACGTCGTGGTGACGGAGTTCTCTTCTCGAAGATTGGTATGCAGGAAGTTCTCGAGGCTGTAAAAGAATGTGACCACTGGAACGCACCACTTGGTGACGCACCAGAGGGCAAGGTTCGTGGCCGAGGAATCGCAAACGGTTACTGGTTCAACATTGGACTAAAGTCGTCTGCAAACCTCGCCGTAAACACTGACGGAACAGTTCAGCTAACTGAAGGATCTACCGACATCGGTGGTTCACGAACTTCGATGGCCATGCACGTTGCCGAAGTACTCGGTATTGGCGCACACGATGTTCGACCTACAGTTGGTGACACCGAATCCGTTGGTTACACCGATGTAACCGGTGGATCACGAACTACATACGCAACTGGCTACGCTTGCTGGCTCGCAGCCAACAACTTGGTAGATGTACTAAAGGACCGTGTTGCGGTTCTATGGGACATCAAGCCAGATGATGTTGACTTCAACGACGGCGCATTCACCTCTAAGGCTGAAGCAGCTAAGTCGATCGGCTTCAAGGAACTAGCAGGAAAGCTAGACGACCTTGGTGGCCCAGCAACTTCAACCGGAACTGTCGACCTAGAGTCGGCTGGTGACGGATTTGGAACACACATTGCCGATATCGAAATCGATCTGGCAACTGGCAAGAGCGACATCATCCGATACACAGCGTTGCAAGACGTTGGAACCGCAATTCACCCTGCATACGTCGAAGGACAACTGCAAGGCGGAGCTGTTCAGGGAATCGGTTGGGCATTGAACGAGGAGTACTACATGCAGGACGATGGCAAAATGGCCAACTCCAGCTTCCTCGACTACCGAATGCCAACAACTCTTGACCTTCCGTTTATCGATACCGTATTGGTCGAAGTACCTAACCCACTGCACCCGTACGGTGTTCGTGGAGTTGGTGAAACTCCGATCTGCCCACCAGTCGCTGCGATTGCAAACGCAATCAAGGACGCTATTGGTACACGGCTCTACAACACACCTATGAATGCGGGAAGCATTCTTGAGGCCCTGAAATAGGAATTCGCAAGAACTTTGAACGGGCTAGCTAAAAAGTAACGAACGAGTGGCCGGGAGTCGATTCAGACTTCCCGGCCAACTTGTTTCAAACAATATTTGGAACTGACTCAATAATCGGATCAAAATCCAATCGGATCGATCCAACGAGGAATACGAATGGTCGCAACCTACGAGACAAA
>Ga0233439_10002699_pt1 | contig 19583 bp, 20 predicted proteins | sample SI_123_September_6_FD_182713 | JGI IMG/M metagenome (GOLD analysis project Ga0233439, IMG submission 182713) | Seawater microbial communities from Saanich Inlet, British Columbia, Canada - SI_123_September2016_100_MG | ecosystem: Environmental > Aquatic > Marine > Inlet | place: Canada: British... | reverse complement strand
TCGTATTGTTTCTATGGTAGGAACATTGTAAGTTACACCATCGGTAATGTTAATAGTGTTAACATCATCTTCCTCATACTTTATTGACCAAGCTGAAGGTACAATATCTACTCTTGAGAATACAAAGGTATACCTATAATAACGACGCCAAGGTTCTGAACTCTTATCATGTACTTCGACGCGACTTTCGTCTATAACGTAAGCGTATACTCCTGCAATGTTAAGCGCTGATTTGAAGTGATCAGATATGTCTCCTACAAAGAAAGTTTTACTTGATCCAGCTATAACAGAACCTTCTACTTTGTAATTTGCTGGTTCATTATCTCCAACTTTCAACGTGTAAGCGAAAAACCTCGCGTCTTTCTCAAGACTGATTTCTAGGGTGCTTGTGTTCGCTTTCACAATTCCTTCACCATCTATAGTAGTATATGTACTTTCATCAGATGTAAAATTAATAGTAGGAATAATACGTGAATTATTGTCAACAGGACCGGTGTAATTCAAATCTTCATTAGAAATATTTGTTTCTTTAAAAAATATTTTGAATTTCGTGTTCCCGTCAAGTTGATCTACATGATTCACATGTACGTTGTATTCTCCTTGCATTTCTTCAAGTTTATTTTTAATATCTTCGTCTGTTATAGGTCCACTGTCTGGAAGTAAATTATAGTAAACGAACTCTAATTCTCCGTTGACTTCTTTCTTGCGCCATGAAATCTGTAATTGTGACGTGCCTGTAGGGACAGTGAATTCATGAGGACGCCCATCCATATCATAATCAACAGTATGGTAGTAGCTGATAGAGGATATACTCCTGGCACGAACATTGTCGAGAGGCACGTCCGTTTTCTCACTTCCATCGTCATATACTATTTTATATGCGGGAATTCCCCCGGGATAGGTTATACCATTAATCTTACCGGGTTTCCATTGTCCTTCCTCGTTGATATTGTCGTACACACGATCACGATCATATCCACCAAATCTGGGACGGAGCTGTGCGACGATCAGATCTGAATTTCCCAATTCGGTCCAGGTTTCAGGTATGACTACATTTTCCAGCAGTATTGGATCAAGATTCCCTTCATCGTCGACACTGTAGTCGTATATATCACAAGTGTTATTGTTGTTAATATTACATATATAACCAAGTTTCCAGATAGGTTCCCCTTGATTTCTAAAAAAAATAAGGTCATCCTTTCGTATTAAGTCTCCCTTTTGCAACGTGATTTGAACTGGTGGTGTAAAATCACCAAAAAATCCTTCTGCTATGTATAAATTGTCCCCTACTTTTGGTACGTAATTAGCATCTGTAATTATTATGTTCGAAAAAACCAATTTGTCATCCATGGCTTGTCCATCAGAATTAAATTGTTCCTCAAAAGTTATGGTTGCAGTTGCTATCTGCCCTCCCCATTGATTTGTAGACCTAAGAGGCACGTTTTCTTTTACGAAGAAAATATCTGAAAATTCAGTAAGAACTTCACTATCCATTATGATATATCTTCTAGGAGCAGTGCGAAATTTAAAATTACTCGAACTTATCTTGTTTCTTTATTATATTTGTATATTTAATATATTCAACTAAATATACAAAAGATTAGAATACGTATCCTCTATTTATTCACGTTATGGTAATAATTTATAGACCATCTAAATACTTCATGGTATCATTCAAAGTTTCCCGGAATTGATTCAACTGATTTATATTCGCGATGCTTTCCTTTATGGCTTTCTCGTTATTCTTCGTTTGAAGAGCTTTCCCTACATTGGGAAGCATACTCAAAGTCATGGCACTGATTCTAGATTCGGTAGCTATGATCAAATTCTCCCAATCTTTTCTATACTTTACCAAATGCATGTTATCAATCATTTGCTCTGTTTTGTTTTTCATATCCTCAATGAGCTTCTCGTTTTCTTGCGCAGTTGCGCTACCATCAGTAGCGCTAAACCCTTCTAATTGAAAAGGATTAGATACTGAATTGATTTTATAGATCTCTTTCATAATGAGACAAACCAAAACTATGATAATGATTATCCCTGCTATGTTTATTATTTCGTGTTGATCAATCATTTTTCTTTTCGTCAATTGAATTAATGATATATGTATATTGTGATCAAGTATCACTTATGTATTATGACCCTATATTATTTTTCAACATAAATCGTTTAATATTCTCAACACTGGATTTACTAATTTTTCGTTGTTGTCCTTGACTATTCTCGATTTTTATTTTGTCTAGCGCTGTAGGATCTTCTGCCAAATGTGTTAACATATCATGTATAGATCCATTATACTGATTCATAATGGAATAAGCGCATTGGTTACCAACACCCGGAATAGTACAGAGCATTATCTCGCCTATATTATCTAAAGTAATATTTGCCTTTTTCTCTTTTTTAATAATTTCACTGTAACGAGGTTTGGGAGATTGGTATATGTACTTGCTGTCTATACTTTTTGCTGATTGAGGATCAGTCGGTATAATGAAGACTCCGCTGGTATTTAATTCATCGTTGTTAGTCTCACCTGTTGTCTCCTCATTTTCTTTATCTGCTTTTGTTTCCTTTGCTTCTTTATTCTCAGTTTCAGTATCATTATTAATTGTTTCCTCAGAGTAAGAAGCAGTAGTAGATTCTTCCTTCTCTACACTTAGTGGTTCAAACTCTTCATTATCGGGTGATGATATATCGTGACGATAATAAGGAATTTTACGCTTGAAATCTTCCTTTCTGAGTTTTGTTATGAAATTGAAAACAAATTTGCAAGACTCATCCAAACTTTTTGTATTGTACACCGAAAAACCTTTGTAGTAAGATAATGACGCCATACAAGAGTAAAGAACTGTTTTGTTCGTTCTAGCCTTGTACTCATATAATCTTTCAATATCACCTTCAATAAGATAAAATATGTTGTGATTGTGCACATTAGTAGCATCTAATCGGAAGGACTGCTCGTTATATCTTCCATCCTTTATACTTGCCGCCAAGTCATATATAGTTTTTCTTTCAAAAATAACTTCATCAACACCCGCATCCGAACGTATGATGATATCTCCAATATCTAGGCGGGCAACTTCATACGTAATTTGATGTGTTAATGGGGGATATAACAGATGTATCCTTTCTATGAAGCCTGTTTCTCTATTATCTATAACTAATTTCATTTCAATTAAATATATATGAATATATATCTACCAACCTATTTACTAGTAATATTTGGAATAATATAGTATTATGTTTTTAATACTTTATTAATAAAGTTTATTTACAACATAAAGATAATTTAACTAGAAAGATAAGTAATCAGGCAATATGGGAGTCTTAACGAGAAGTCAAACAAAAGAGAATAGTAATGCAATGTATACTCCCGTAGACAAAATAAGTGATATATCAATTGTAAATAGAAAAAATATTCATGTAAATACAATAAATATAATGGAGGACGAAGATATGTATAACTGCGCGGTTATTCTATGCACATTGAAAAATAACATTAAAAAAGAAAATTTAAAAAAATCTATAAACACGCTAGCAAATCAGATATCAAAAGCATTAGAGCGGAAATAAAAAATAAAAATTGATGATTAACATAGTATGTAATATATGATATAAGCAATACAATATATTATACATTAAAAGAACCATTACTATCACAAATTATGTTATCTGATAATAAATTACTTCAGGATGATGATATAACGCGTGAAGAGGAAGGATTAGTATTTAATCCTTATAATCCGGATAACGTTGAGATTACATTGAATCAAGTTCAATCTATTCTAACGAAATATGGTGTTCCAGATAAAGTACATAATTTGAATTTATATAAGAGAGCATTTGTACATAGATCGTATACAAAACGACCACATCTGCTCAACCAAGAGGAAAACATAACCATCATGGATAAACCAGATGATTGTATGCCTTTGAGTACAAAATCAAATGAGAGACTGGAATTTTTGGGGGATGGGGTTTTGGAATGTATTACAAAATATTATTTATACCGGAGATTTCCAAAAGAGAACGAGGGATTCATGACAGAGAAGAAAATAGCTTTGGTGAAGAATGAATCTATTGGTAAGTTGGCTTACGATATGGGGTTGCATAATTTTTACATTATCTCTAGACACGCGGAAGAGAAGAAGATTCGAACTAATTTGAAGAAATTGGGTTGTTTGTTTGAGTCCTTCTTGGGAGCTCTATTTTTAGACTTCAATAAAATAGAAATTCACGACGATGAGAAATGGTTTGACAAAGTTTTTGTAACCGGTCCGGGTTTCCAGATCGCCCAAATTTTTGTAGAGTCTATATTTGAGAAGCACGTGGACTGGATGAAGTTAATACAAGATGATGACAATTATAAAAATATACTTCAGGTGAAAATACAGAAAGAGTTCAAAGATACACCTCACTACATTGAGCATAGTCACGACCCTGAGATAGGGTATGAGATGGGAGTGTATTTATGTTTAGGGCAACCGATTCACGCAGTAAAGTTTGAAAATGCCGTTCCTTATGAGCATTATGGATCATTCCGAGAGATACAGCAAGAACTTGACAGAAACGGCAGTGTTTTCGTATTCTTTGCGAAATCCATTCATAAAATAAAAAGGAAGGCGGAACAGACGGCTTGTGAAATGTCAATAAATAAAATAAAATAAAATAATACCAAATAAATCACACTATCAATACAAAACCTCCATTTGAATGTATAATCATACACAATCGTATAATTAATGATATTATATTATTGAAAATTTATATACTAATATAATATACAGATACAGTACCCATTATATCCCATTTTTATTGGTCGAGCTGAAACATTTGAGGTCATGACAGAAAATATACCTAATATACCTACATTTCTGAGAGAGGTCATAAATAAAAAGGAAACAGAGGAGGATGCACAAAGAGGAAGAAATGTCGAAACAAGTAAAAGTAATGGTATATATGGTTTCAATCTCCGCGTACCCGAGGCTGAAAATTTGGACAAAGAAGAAGACAAAGAGGACGTTAGCGACGACACGGAGTTTGAGGATATACCGACGAGCGGTGATGATGATGGTGATGATGATGATGAGCAATACGTGACAGGTAATGACAATGATGAAGATATGGGAAATGATAATGATGAGAACACAAATACAGAGGAAGTGGAAACGGAAATAGATAAGAACACGAAGAAAACAGAAGAAAATCGCAAAGATAAAACGAAACAGGATAATTTACCTGTTAATGAATTTTATTTGAACAACAGGCAAAAGTTTGTAAACTTTGTTAAGGAAAGATTCCGTGATGTAAAAAAGAATTATACCAAAAATAATTATACCAAAAAGAAAAATTCATCTGGCATAGACATTATGTTATCTCAAAGAATAGTGATGTCCTATTTGAATTTGGAATCTCCATATAGAGGTCTATTATTGTACCATGGTCTCGGAAGTGGCAAAACAATAAGTTCAATCGCAATATTCGCTGAAGGTTATCAGGATAAACAGATATTTGTTGTTTGTCCAAAGCAACTCATAAACAATTATCAAGAAGAGGTCAAATTGTTTAACACATCGTTTCCTGAATTGAGAATTCCGGAAGAAATAAAGAAAGAAGGCGGTGGTAAACAAAAGAAAATAAGGTATTTCGGATATACATCTTCCTCAGATATGGAATCATTAAAAAATGAGAATTTAGATAACAAGGTGATTGTAATAGACGAGGTGCACAACTTTTCTAACGCAATCGTGAACGCATTGAAAGACCCTCTGAATAAACCGACAAAGAAACTTTCTTCAATAAATATAAAAACAGGTGAAGACGCATCAAAAAATCGTGCGAGGCAGGTAGAATTCATAAAGGATATTATGAATAAACGTTTAGAAAACGGAGAACCAGAAGAGATCAAGGAACACTGGGAGTCAATAAAAGAAAAATTAAATATTATCGAATCAAATGATTATATAGATAACCAGGACAGGGAAATTACGAGAGATGATGAAAAAGACAGTATAAGAGATGAAATAATTTCCGTTTACGAAAATAAAGTGCGCGTTGCAACAACAAAAAACATAATACCTATTTACGAGAATATGAAATCAGCCATCAATACGAGATTCATTCTTTTATCGGGAACTCCAGTAATAAACAGACCATTTGAATTAACAGTACTATACAATATTCTCCGAGGTAATATGACAACTTATAAATATACCGTACAAGATATAGAGAACTCAGATAATTTGAAGACAAGCCTCAAGAAAGTACGAGATATTGACTATTTTGACGTTGCTTCTCCAAATAAAGGTAATAGTAGCTACGTTATTGAGGTAACACAAAATCCGAAGAAATTTCTCAATATAGAAAATGATGTATTCTTGAAGAAACGTAAGAATGATGGATTAGCAGATCAGTCAACATTTGAACAGCGTATTCTCGAAGTGATAAAAGGACATACCAAATCCAAATCCAAATATTTGAATAAGATACAGACCAAAAAAATAATTTATACAGCGTTTCCAGAAAAAGAAGAAGAATTCAAAAAGTATTACTCCGATCCGATATTGTATAATGTAAGCAAATCTAATAAAGAAAGTAAAGATAAAGAGGATCGTAAAAAGCAGGCAGCGCAGTTGTTCTCAAAAAGGATTATCGGTTTGACCTCCTATTTCAAGGGCGTGGATGACAGAGATGTTAGTTTAATGGCTTCATTAGATACAAAAACCATACGTCTCGAAATGAGTGAATACCAGGCATCAGTATATAATAGTGACATTAGTAAAGAAAAATCAAAAGGAGGAAAGAACAAGAAAGACGCCGAGCAATCTTCCTCCTACAAAGTTAAATCGAGACAAACATGTGATTTCGCTCTTCCAATAACATGTATTACCAAAGAAAAAGATAATAATGCGAAAGATAATAGTGAAGAAGATAACAAAAAGGTAGTTGATTGTATGAAAGAATTGATAGATAAAAACGAAAACTTCTTGAAACTTGACGCGCAAGAAGAAACCAATAAATTGGAAAAATACAGTCCAAAATATAAGAAAATTATAGAACAACTAAACAATAGTGATAATATAGGTTCCCATTTAATATATAGTAATTTCATAGTGAGAGGAACAGATATTTTGTCATTGGCATTACTGCAGAATGATTATGTAGAAATGATAATTGAAAAAGAGGGAAATGTTGTTCTAATTAAGAACGTAGACAGTGTGAAAGCAAATAAAGGTAAAGTATTCATAGCATATAGGACAAGTGATTCAGTTGCCGTTAAGTTGGCAAAGAGAAAAATATATAATAATGATTGGAAAGAGTTAGAGGATAGAGTAAAAATGCCTGATGGAATAATGATGAATTACGCAACCATAAAAGATCAACTAAGAGAATATGGTGCCGATTACCAACTATATGGTAAGCTAGTTAAAGCATTTATAATATCTAAATCTTCTGCGGAAGGTATAAATCTAAAAAATACTCGCTTCGTTCACTTAATAGATCCGTTTTGGAATCCAGCGGTTACCACGCAAGTTATCGGCAGGGCGCGTCGGCTGAATAGTCATAAGGCTCTTCCTGATAAATACAAAAATATTACTGTTTATAAATATCTCATGACTCTGAAATCAACAAATAAGAATGGTTCAACAGATGAGCAGCTTGATAACTTATCGGAATTAAAGAAGCAAGAAACAAATACGTTTTTGAAGTTGGTCAAGAGCGCATCTGTAGATTGCAGAATACACAATATAAGTAAAACGAAAGCAGACGATGGTAGCGAGTACAGTTGTTTTGTGTTTCCTCACGAAAAGAGTGGGGATCCGGGGTGGACATTTATTCCTCAGACACTGCCGCTGAAGAATTAGAATCTGAAACAATTGAGCTAGTTTGAATGGAAGATTGAAGTATACTAATCTGCTTTTCCAACTTTATTATTCTTTCCAAAAGCTTGCTATATTCCGTTTCTGTAATAGTGACTTTCACCTCCGATGCGTTACCGTTACCTGGCGTTGTTTCCTGTCTCTTTATCTTTAGTTTAGATGAGCTGCTGCCTTTCAAAGGTGAAGTGTTAATCTGGTCAATAGTCTGATCAGGAATCCCTCTGCTACTACTACTACTACTATAATTCACGTTAACATTATCTACAGTACCAGTAACATTATCGTATGACCTCTCTATATCTGAGGCGAATTTTACTGATTTCTTTTCTTCTTTCTGTGATATTCTTTCGTTATTATCAGCTATAGAAGGACTAGGGGGAGGAGGAGGAAAAATAGACAACTCACGTTCCCTTGATGCGAGACGCTCAGCAATAAGACGATCCATTTCATTGCCAATAGGGGAATCATTTTCCAAAGATTTATCCGAGAAATCAATTTCAGAAGGAACATTTTTATCTAGTGATAATTCTCTTTCGCGTTTTTGTTCATTGTATTGGTTCATATTATATTCTGACTGTTCCGACTTTTTTACGTGAAAAAGAGGATGATTATTAGTGCTACCTAATTCATTAGCATCATATATTACTTTCATAGATGGATTGGACGACGACGCTGATGCTTGAGATGATTTCTTATTAGATGTCCTTATTTTATCTATTGCAGGAATAAGCTGATCAACAATTAATTTGTTTTTCTCTATATGAGAATAGTTCCTGAAGCTTCTATCTATCATATTACTTGCATTCAGTACTACCGCATCAAATGTAATTTTTACAGCATTGTATTGACTATTCTTCATATTATCGAAAACATTGTTGTCTTTGAGTATATCCCAAAGAATACGTTTATTTGTTGCACTGTTAAGTGATTGTGAATCCATATTATATAAATTGTAATATCATAATATGTTTAATATCTATGATATTATTACTTATTTATACTTTCTCAAATATATTTCATTCGTGACGATAATATTTGTCTCGTAATTTAAAAGCCTCCTCGTCGTGCATTCTGCTAGTCATAAAGTCTTTGGGCTCTTTCCTTCCTGTGAGCAATTCAATAATAAAGAACATGACGTACATACCGCACTCTGTATTTTTTGTTTGGTGTTTAGTTTTATTTATATAAAGTTTTAATGGAATTCCATTTCTTTTGCTGTCTTTTCTCACTCTTCTAATAAAGTGAGTTACCTCAGAGGGAGGTTTGTTTCCAGTGCTGTCAAAATACATGATATAGTTTTCAGTTAGGTCGATGTAAAGAGCTATCCAGTGTTGTCCAGGTTCATCGTGGTAATCTGTGTTCAAGACAATACCGATATTCTTTTTATTTTCCTCCAACTGTTCATACACGTCGAATTGGCACAGTTCTTCCCAAACGCATTTGTTATTGTACAAGTGGTGGTCGAAATTAAGGGGAGCAGGACCAATAAAGTCAAAAGAAGGATAGAAGTATTCGTATTGTCTCATCACTGACGATATATCGGATGAACTGAGCCATGTTTTTGGATAGGACTTCCATTTGCTTGGAGCACGTGGTGCGAAGCTATTTTGAACCAACCTCTTTTCCTCTTCCGTTAATTGATGGGTCCCACCCAGTAATTCGCTTTTAATCCAGCACGATTCTCTGTTGCAGGAATGTTGAAGGTTTTCTTTTAATTCCTTCCAGATCTGTTTTGGATCGTCGCTAGTAATTTTCCCGAAAGATTGTCGTACATTCCATAAATCCCTCATTTTCACCAATGTTGCGTCCGTATAACATGATTCTCCATTCTTTCTACGCGGATTTGGTCCGCATCGATCTTTTATAAATCGTCGTCTACGAGTGACGTTATTGTTTTGAGAACTTCTGCTTCGTCTACGTTCTTTTCTCGTCTGTTTTGCCATATCTTAATAATCTTATTATCTTATTATTTTAACTTATGTTAGCTAGAACTACTAATATAAGTTAATATTTAATTTTAACAATTCACCGATTTCAGTTGCTCACGTGTATGATTATTAAATACGTTATTTCCAGTGCCTAGAGTATTTGGATTAAATGGCTTAAATTCAGATGGCGTAAAGAGTAACGGGTGAGACTGTTGTACCATATTACGGTCAGAAGTGTCAACAGTGACTTTATACATGTCGCTAGTCGAACTAGGTACATATTTAGCCTGATCAGATTTCTGTAAAGCGAAATATTGGCTTCGCAGGTCACTTTCCACATTCACATTGGCAGCATATCCGCTCCATGGAGCAGGAGCATTACCGGGATTGAATGTGTGCTCTACCGAATAGGTAGGGTGACACTGTATTGGTACTGTTGTAGGTTTGTATTGGTCGAGAACATCCATGCACCCGTATTTTGTGGCAACAGGTCTCATATCAAACTGAGGAGCTAAAGTGGAGGAGGGTATGTTTCTATCGGAAATACGGGTATTCAGTTCATCCACTCTGTCGTTTTGGCAAGTATAACAACCATAAATCACCCCTTCAAATTTGTCGTCGCTATTAATAGCACTCATTTTTAAGTATATTCAAAAGTATGGAGGTATAATATATTATATGCACAAAATATTATATTGATTACTTGTTTACTTATTTATTAACTTTTTCTGTTTACTAAATCTAATGATGCTATTTAGTCTACTCCCAAAATATCAGTGATATCAGTCTCGATCGTTTGTCTCTGTTTCTTATATTCGCTCCAGCTGATATTCTTGGCATCCCGTATTTCATCCTCCTTGTCTCCATCCATATTACTTGACTCGTTCTTTAATTTGTCTGCCTTTCTTACTGCGCCGTCAATATATATTTCTTTTAAGAGTTTACCGACCATGACGGATCCTTCGTGTTGATCAACTGCGCCGTCTTCTATGTAATGCAAAACATTTATAAGTTGAAGCAAAATGTCCATATTCATTTCATCCTTTTTGACTTTGTTGAATATTTCAGTGTATTTATTAAAAAGAAAGTTGCATTTGCTTGCGCATTCATCATCGAAAGCTGGTACTTCGGTAGTAGCTCTAGTACCCCATTCTTTCTTCAGTTTCATGAGGACGTTAACCTCGTCAAATATTATTTTACTGTGCTTCAATTCACGAATTTTGTTTGTGTGATCCTCAGCATCATTTACTCGAATCATCTTGTCTAAATGAATTCTTTCAGAATCACTTATTCCCATTTGCTTAATGTCTTCCATATTATTCATAATTATACAGTGCAGGATGTTATAGATTTATGAATATATATACGAACTTTATTTTTATACGAAATATAGAAATTAATATGTTTAAAAGTACGCGAGGGATAAATAGATAAATATTCTTTTCTGATTAGATAATATACGACATATCCATAAACCATACATATACGCCTATCAGGATGTCATCGGACTCACCAGTAATGTCATCGGACTCACCAGTAACATCGGAACCTCCTCATATTCTAGCAGCTAATGCCGGGCAAAACGTCGCTGCTTTAGCCATGGCACCACTTCCCCCTGGTGCAGGTTCTCATGCGGAAGCTGCTATAAATCATTTAAAGAGTGGTAATGAAAGTCAGGCACAAACCAATAATATTAGCGGTGGAGGCAAAAAGAAGAGAAGGGGAGTGAAGCGTACACGTAGTAGCAGAAGCAGCCGTAAAGGTAAAACTTCTAGAAGAAAGAGAGCATCTAAAAGACGCAGTACAAAAACAAAACGAAGATCACGTAGTAGTAAAAGTAAAAGAAAACGTCGTACAATAAAATCCAAAAAGTAATTAAATGTATGGTTTTGTGTTCTAGATTCAATATAATATTATCATCTCCTATATTATATTGAAGTAGTGGAGATTCACCATTGGGTATTATTTAGATACTTTAACTTTACCTTTTACTTCTATTATTAGTATCCTATCCTCAAAATGAGAAGCAGTGACATATCCTTATCTATATTTATTATTCTTGTATTCGTGGCGCTCTTAATGGTCAATGTCTTATCCGTAGGGATGAAAAATATAGAGAATAATTGGCCAGTGTATAGGTGCAATCCTTCTGTTATGCCCTTTGCCGGAATGTTTGGGCATGATGTAAGCAGTAACTTTTCGTACTGTATTCAGAACATGCAATCCAGTATGATGGGAGTTCACCTACAACCACTTCACTATCTCACCTCTGTTTTAGGGAATACAGCAAATGAAATTTCTGATTCAGTCAACAGTATTCGTAAATTCATAGATCAGTTGCGAAATATGATTACAAGCATACTAAAATCGATCTTTGGAATATTCATGAACATATTAATTACTTTCCTAGAAATAATTGTGAAAATTAAAGATATGATGGGTAAAATAGTGGGAACCTTAGCGGCAATGATGTACATACTTGAAGGTAGTGTGATGACAGCCGAGAGTGTATGGAAGGGACCACCAGGTAGTTTCCTGAGAATGATAGGAGATCTATAAAAGTAATGCATAGATTATCTATTGTTATTATATCAGATAAAGTGTAATAACAATATAATATTTCTATTTTTCAATAGTAGTCGAATATATTATGACCGCTTTGAATTCTATTAATTCTATTTACTCAAAATTAGGTTACTCGGGTAAATATGGTGGATCTATATGGACAACCGTAATACTATTGTTAATTTTCTTTTGCTTAATAACATATTATTATGTATTGAATCATTTAGAACCTATAAAAGCAAACTGGGCAGCAGAAAGATGCAATCCTCTTTATATTCCTCTTGCAGGAATAATAGTCAAACCGGATGACGTATCTTCATTTGACTATACCCAAATGAACTTTCAGTACTGTATCCAAGGTATATTGTCCAGTATTGTCGGTACATTTTTGTCACCTGTCTACTATTTAGTAAGCCTTATACAGAACACATTAAATTTAATAAGTGAATCAGTGAATCAGCTTAGGGAAGTGATGAACACATTAAGGGGAAGTATAGCATCGGTGAGTAAGACGGTAATGGAAAAAATATTGAATTTCCTTGTAGTATTTCAGCATATAATTATTAAATTAAAGGATATCGTTAACAAAGCTCAAGGAGTCATGGTATCTTCCATATACACTATGCTTGGTACTGTATATACATTACAGGCTTCCATGGGCGCAATGGTGGAAATGGCAATTGGAATACTTGGAACTTTGGCAGGTATAATTGCTGCGTTGCTATTTATACCATTCGAATTAGGTCTTATTCCTGCTATACCACTAATTATTATGTTTCTTGTAATTTTAATTCCGTTAATTTTAGTAATAATAGTTTCCACGCAGGTTCTTCATCAACATACAAGCACGCCTCCAAAATTATAAAGATATAAAAGTAGTATTGTCGCATAATTTTACTCTATCCTTTATGTATAAGTAAATACACAGCAAATATCTTTGTATTTTAGAAATCATAGAAGAAAATGGAACTTACTTTTTTCGGATTAAAATTAAGACTGGAGATAATAGTCCTTTGTATTGTGGTGGGGTTCATTATCTGTTGCCACTTGCTTGGTTCCTGCAGCAAGATCAATGTACAGGAAGGAATGGAATTGGCGGGAAGCGCTGTAAACGTTGTGGTAGGAGACGATAACTACAATAACTGGGTATCTAAGGCAAACGATTATGCAGCAAGCATGGGGTATACCACGACTCAGTCTAAGTATGAATCTCACACGGGTACACCAGTGCCTCTTCCCAAAGACCAGATGCTTATGTTTGCGGACAATGAATTCACTCCAGAATGTTGTCCGTCCACTTATTCTAGTAGTTCGGGGTGTGCTTGCATAACTCAAGAACAAGTAGATTATTTGAATGAACGTGGGGGAAACCGTACGGAATAAAGGATTCTTATATATTTTAACGGGAGGAGAAGAAATCAAGGATTATATTTTATTTTAGTATAATATACACAAACGTGAACTGGAAAGTATATTATATATAAGTCATATAACTTAATAAATGAACAAAGAATCTAAAAAGACTCTAACTTCTGCAGCGGTTGGTGCTGCCATAGGGGCAAGCGTCGGATACGCTATCGGATCCTCTAAGTCATCCCCATGTGATGATTGTACATGCGGTCTAGCTGATAAGAGCAAGAGTGAATCGTGTATGGATAAAATAAGAAAGCAGAAATTAGAGTACATTGCTCACAAAGAATCTAATAAATGCTATACTGATCCATGCGACACCTGTCCACATAAATTATAATATTATAAATGTAGTCTTCATAAAAAGTGATTATTATATTATTCACTTTTTATTTATTATAATTGATCCAACCTATTTGAATCTTCTTTTCATCGTTTTCGCTTCATGTATTTTACCAGAATGTCGTTTCATTGTTTTCTTTTTTCCTCCTTTTTGTTTCTCTTCCTGGGCAGGTTCAAGAACCGGTATAGCTACAGGTAAATTAGGATTTTTATTCTTTTCATTCTTTTTGTTCATTTCATCGATAGTTCTTGCAGACGCATAATAGGTTCGGGACGTCAACATTTTTGGTTTCGGCGACTTTCTCTTATTATTTTTCTTCTGCATCTTTTGCTGATTTAATTTATACGATTCTTTCTCCTTGTTTATTAAATTTCTCTTCTGATTCAGTTCTTTCATTGCTTCATTGTGTTTTTCTGTTTCTTCCACATCTTCTTCTATCGGTTTCAGCTTTTCTTGACTCTTTATTTGTTCATTGATCTTTTTCAATTTATTATCGTAACCTACTTTCATTAGTGCATCCCACTTGTTCCATATTTCTTCTTTCCGTTGATTACATGATAGTTTCACATTATCCAATACTGACACTTTGGAATAAGCTCCCTTTTTCAAGTGGAGATCTAAGATAACGTTATAGTTATTAAGACTAGAAGTTTTTACCTTCGTCTTTTTACTTTCCGTCCTACCATAACTATCTATCATATGTACACGTCCTTCTTGCTGCGTTCGAGTAACATAGTATTTTTCATTCCAATCGTATCTAATTATTTTGTATGCATTTGCATTATAGTAAAAGCTTTCATTCTTAATAAAGAACAGATTCAACAAAAATGATATATTACTTTCTACCAGTTCACTTCTCACACTTTCAAATGAAGAAAATACTTCATACTTTCCTGTCTTTCTTACCGCTTGAAAGAATTTCTCGAAACGACTATTTATTAAAAATATTTTTCTTTTGTCTTCTTCGCTCATATCAGAAGGAAACATGTCATTTGACAGCTTGATTGTAGGTATAAACAAAATATTTGAATGAGATTCATATACTTTTGGATTGAGCATAGGTGGCAAGAAACGTTTATCAATGAAAAGCTCCTCCCCATCTATCTCTTTGCCATTCATATGTACTATTAATTTGCTTGATCTGATAGTAGGAATATGGTCAATCGGTGTGGGTAAAACATACTTATTTTTATTCATTGTTGTAAATTCAATACAATGAGACGATTCACGAAATTACCTAAATTACTGCTTATACGGTAATATTAAAAATATTAATTTTACACAGAAAAAGCTATTATATAGCGCAGTAAGTATATATTATTGTGCTATAATAATATTATGTAGTCGTTACGTTACAAAATATCCTTATACATGATTCAGATCACATTAAGTTGACTGGTAATAATTCACTAAATCCATGTTTCTCTGGTTTTCCTTTTGCTTTTTGGCTCTTTCTAATGTCAACATAGCTTTATTTATCTCATCATCAGAAATGATACCGTCGGAATTAGTGTCTATTTTCAATCTTTTATAATCGTCAGAAAGCACACACATGGAACTACTTGTATTCATTAAAAATTGGGTAACTATTACGAATACCAAGGTTAATATAGATGCTGTCACTATGTCCCTAGTTCCCATCCAGAAAATAGCAAATATTAATATTTCTCTCGATATGTGATGCTTTATGAACATTTCTACTGTTTCTCCAAGGTTAAGGTCAACGTGACGAGATCCAATGTTTAAAATGATCATTATGAAACCAGCAAAGAACGTGTTTTTGTTTAATGAATTTATTAGATCAGTAGTCGTATTTATAAATGTTTTAAAACTTTCATAATTCTTAGCCATTTCTGTTATTATAATTATTTTACCTCCAATTGAAGTAGAACAGAATAAACAAGACAGCAATATACTATATGTTACGAAAATAAAGATTCTTACATAAATATCATTATTCTCATTAATCTATTATTAAAATTTTATTTATTATCTTAGCTTATCGCATTCCTAGATTGTACTTTATTCTGTCTATATGCTTGAATGCTGACTCCAGTGCACCTGCGTATAATAATCTCGCCGATCTAGCTTGCGGACGGATACGGCTGTAAAGTAACTGTGTGAAACCTTCTTTACCTTCGTTATACTCTCTAGATTCTCTATATTGAAACAACATACATACGCATATAGCTGCAACAACTAAACCTGAAACAAAAGTAGTTTTTCTCATATTCCTTTTTTAATTAATAATGATTCAGCGTTTCCACTATTCCTCTGCATGTATATAATACTGTGCTAAAATATAAAATTATATTAATAACGACATAATTGTGCTTACTTCTATATGTGTCTAAGGTGAGATACTTAATATGCCTCAGGGGATTCCTCGCTAGTTACAGCCTTTTTGTGGTCTACCTGGACTTTATTAGAATCACTCGCTCGAATATTTTCTTCTGTGTGTAGCTGTTCTTTTGAGCTGACAATATCAAATTTGCAATCATCTGTACAAATGTTACATTTGTCGTCTTCATCGACATACTTTACTTGAGGGAAAACAGAGGCTATGTCAGCTAGAGCTATTTCTTTATCGTCCTTCATTAGCTTACCGTGAACACAGTACTTTGATTTAAAATCGTCTACATCAGATAAATTAGATTTATCACATGGTGTTCCGTTACATGGACACTTGGAGCAATGATCTGGTAAATCGCTGTCTCCAATACAGTCATCGCATATGCTATCCGCTTTCTGCTGTCCTTTACCTTGGTTTGCCGTTTTTGACGTACTGGTAGCATTCTGCGATTTCCCTATAGCTGCAACACCACTGCTCTTGAAAGAGGGTACTGCTTGTGCCTTCGGTTTAGTATCTTCGTCAGCACTAGAGTCATCATCACCCTCCTTATTTTCCATTCCTTCAATGAAAGTAGTATTATTTTTAAGAAGAAGGATGCATACTAACAAGGCGATGCCGGCGTATAAATTGTGGTGTCCTACAATAATTATTGCTGCTACGATTAGTAACTTGCCTAAAAACTTGAATGCCATATTCAAATACTTATGCGAGAAATAAAAACTGTATACCTATTTGTATTTATATATATTATAACGAAATAAATAATGCATGAAATTTGCAAAATATAATCTGTCTTTTGTATAAGTGATATTTGGAATAGAATGTCTTCTTTAGCAAGTTATGCCGCCCCATTCGGAAATGATGACGAAGGGCTTCCAATTAAGAAACAGAATGCAAATGCAATTCAACAAAAACGTCAAAGAAATAATAAAACCATGAAAAGAAGAGATAACCAAACATCGAATACAATCAGTAATCCTAAATTAGAAGCTATGATGAATGCTATCAAAAAGAGTACTGTGCCTGATTCTGGGTTAAATAGTGGAGACGAAGAGGATGATGATAATGATAATGATGAGGATTCTGGAAATATGGGAAGTTTTGTTCCACTCACCCCTCCTCATTCTGCATCTGCTGAGAGGTTACACAATGGTATGGGAGGTAGCTCCCCTCATCCGTTATTACCCAAAAGTATAACTAGTGATAAAGAAATCAACAAAAATATAGAACAATTCACTCAATTACCTGGGTCCTACGCAAAGCAATATCAGCAGCAATATATTCCTTATTATAATCAGAGCTCTGATGATATGTCTCCTAACGGTGCAAACAAAGATGAGTTGCTCGAAAAGTTACACCAAATTATTTTTATGCTAGAAGAGCACAAGAACAACAAAAATGCAAACTCTACAGAAGAGATCATATTATATTTCTTTTTGGGTATATTCATTATTTTTATTATAGATTCTTTTGCTAGAGTAGGAAAGTACGTACGTTAATCTATTTCGGGTATTCAGTAGTCTCCCAAAAACATATCATTTCGACCTAGCAGGTAGGTAGGTAGGTTGTCATAACTTTATTCATATAAGAAGAAATTTTGTTTTATGTTATGTATATGGTTTGTATCGTCTTTATCCATTTCACTATAATCCATGAGAATTGTATTATTATGACTTATGTAAAATAATATAGTTTCATTTTTATCCATTAATTTGTCTGTTATATCCAGATAATTATTATCTACTCTTTCCTCTTCGTATGACATCACGTGTTTTGCTATAAACAATTCAACGAACAATATCGAGAGGAGAACGATAGTCAAAAGTACAAATTGAAGTAACATAACTTTAATTCTTTAATTTATGATTATCTATTTGTTAATACTAATGAAACGGATTGTGTCATTAGAATTCAATTTTTATATAATAAGGATGTGATGATGTGATGAGTGCGTTTATTTATTTGGCTGCCTGCTATTATGCAGCAGTGAAAGAGTAATTATTGTTCGTAGGATTAGCAAAATCGTCTATTATTTCTAGTGTGTCTCCGCCTTGGGTAGTTCCCCAATATAATATTTCATCCGCATTGAATAAGTATGTTGAACCAGTCTGAAAGTTGCTTCCTTTGAAAGTAATCGTAACTGAGTCGAAAGGTTCTAACTCCTGAGTCAATCTAAAGTATGAGTTCTGTGAACTAGTTAAGGATGACACAACAGTGTAATTAATATTTGTACTGGATGTGGAAGTTGTTGCAAAATCAGTAATTCCGTAATTTCCCATACTTAACGGATAAACCTGCATTATCTCTTTGTCCATATAGGTATATAGCGGTGTTCCAGCAGGTAAATTCTGCAAAGTATTAGAAGATGATTCTTCTGTAGTTACTTCAAATATATTAAAGTAGCAATAAGGATTCTTAGTTGTTTTCACTGTGCCTACGTTACTTATAGTTATGGAAACTTCTCCAGATGGCTCATCATACTGACCAGACACTTTGAAATCTGCTCTTGGAGAAGTTGGTGACGTATATTGAAAAGGGAAATAACTATAATCGCCGGTGCTATAGTTTCTTGAATTCTGTATGACAGCATACATACTACCATGAACAAATTGCCCCATTACCCTAAACTTTACGATATCGTTTTGTAGTAATGCTGGTGCATTCTGTATTGTATGAACCCCGTTACTCGTCTTTGTGACAGAGTTATCATATTGATTGTGTATAGGTAGCATCAATTCCACATCACCTGAGATTCCCGATTTAGGATAGTAAGTAGATCCATTTATTTCCATAGCAGTGTTACCTAGATTGGCTTCAGATTGTTCATACGTTAACTCTATAACACTTACGCTATCATACGGCTGATCAGCTTTAGAATTGAATTTTGTATTTGTCATTAGTATGACTACCTCACCTGTTTCCGCGTTGAAACTACTTCCGGCAAAAGAGTAGTCTGGTGTAGTCACGCTATCTGCCAACCTATCTGCCTCCAGTTCCAGTCTTCCATAAGGTCTGTTAGTAGCTGATATTGACTTGGCTCTTCTGATACTAATGCTTTGTGCACCTATTCCTGATCCGGGACGATGACTATTATTTAAATCACTGTT